>ERZ795030.1990-NODE-1990-length-25771-cov-5.827073_pt1 | contig 25771 bp, 22 predicted proteins | sample MGYA00375122_ERZ795030 | MGnify/ENA primary metagenome ERZ795030 (study PRJEB30165, sample SAMN05720146) | activated sludge metagenome | isolation source: anaerobic digester from wastewater treatment plant | place: Japan | collected 2015-04-20 ... | reverse complement strand
CCAGGACCCCATGTCGAGCCTGAACGAGCGCGCCAAGGTGGACTATATCGTTTCCGAAGGGCTTTACAATCTGAAAAACTTCGCCTCCGAAGAGGAGAGGCAGCGGCGCGTACGCAAGGCGATGCTTGACGTCGGCCTTCCGCCGGAATTCGCTACGCGCTTTCCGCATGAGTTTTCCGGCGGGCAGCGCCAAAGGATCGGCGTTGCGCGCGTGCTTGTCATGCAGCCGGAACTGATTATCGCTGATGAGCCGATCTCCGCGCTGGATGTATCCATTCGCGCGCAGGTGCTCAATCTCCTCTCCGAGCTTCAAAAGGATTACGGCCTCACCTACTTGTTCATCGCCCATGATCTTTCCATCATGCGCTTTATTACCGACAGGCTGGCTGTGATCCACAAAGGGATAATCGTGGAGCTGGCCGAAACCGAAAAGCTGTTCCGTCACCCGCTGCATCCCTATACCAAGGCGCTGCTTTCCGCCATTCCGCAGCCTGATCCGCTCACGGAGAAGGATAAAACCGCGATGGTGTACGATCCATCCCGCCACAATTATGAATCGTCCGCGCCAAAGTGGCTTGAGATGGAGGAGGGGCACTTTGTGCTTGCCAACGAAGAAGAATCTCTAGTTTACCGTAAGGAGCTCAATTGAAATGGAACATTTGATTTGCAGGGAATTTTCGCAGGCAGACGCTTATATCGTGCCTTTTTCATCCCCTGCCAGGCGGATCGTATCCCTCGGAACGGCGCTGGACAGCGCGGTGGATACCGCGCTGGATCAACGCTTTAAGGCAGACCCCGGCGAGATTATGGCGCTGACGCTGCCCCTTGAAGGAAAGCTGGTGGACGTGGTGCTCGTCGGTCTCGGCGGAGCGGCGCTTTCGCCGCGCAGGCTGCTTCTGAACGTCGCGCCGGCATTTCGCCGGTGCAGGGAGATGGGCGCCGCGCATATCGCCGTGGCGCTGGACAACATGCCGGAACTTTGCGCGAACGGGGATTTGTTCGAGACCGTTTGTCGTTTGCCGGAGTTGGTCGGCTATTCCAATACGGGCCTGAAAACGAACCCGCACACCAAGGAGTTTGATACGATAAGCTTCGTAACCGCCGCGGAGGGCCTGCAGGAACGGATGGAAGCGGCGGTGGCCTGCGCGCAGGGCACCGTCATCGCGCGCAGGCTGTGCAATCAGCCCGCCAGCATACAGACGCCCATGAGCCTTGCGCAGGATGCGGCGAAGATCGGCGGGCATCTCGGATTCGAGGTGGAAATCCTCGAACGGCCGGCAATCGAAGCGTTGGGCATGGAGAGCTACCTTTCCGTGGCGCGCGGCGCGAAGAACACGCCCCCCGCGCTGATTGTGATGCGCTATCTAAAGGGCGGGAACGCGCCGACCGTCGGCTTTATCGGAAAAGGGCTCGTCTATGACAGCGGCGGATACAGTTTGAAATCCACTGAAAACATGAAGAACATGTTTGACGACATGGGCGGCGCGGCCGCCGTCGTCGGCGCGATGAGCGCTATCGCGAGCCGAAAACTGCCCGTCAACGTCATCGGCGTCGTCGCAGCCTGCGAAAACAAGCTTTCCTACGATTCATATACGCCGGGAGACATCATCGGATCCATGGCCGGCAAGACCATCGAGGTCGCCAATACCGACGCGGAGGGTCGTCTGACTCTGGCGGACGCGGTGACCTATGCCATCCGGCGGGAAAACTGCGATGTGCTCGTGGACATCGCGACGCTCACGGGTACGGCCCGGAGCGCGGTTGGGAAATTCAGCTCCGCCGTCCTGTCCAACGACGACGCGCTGTACGAGACGCTTAAAAGGGCCGCCTTCCAGTCCGGCGAGAAGGTCTGGCGGCTGGATGCCGACGAGGAGATGCTCTCCTGCCTCAATTCTGCGGTCGCCGACATCAGAAACACCGCAGGCTCCCCGGGTGACGGCGGCGGGTGCATACTGGCGGGCCTTTTCATCCGGGAATTTATCGAAAACAAGCCGTGGCTGCACATCGATATGGCAAGCGTCAACTTCCGCGCGGAGCCGCTCCCTTACTCGCCCAAGGGCGCAACGGGCTACGGCGCGGCGCTGCTGTATTATCTGGCACAGAATCTGCCTCAATATTACATTGAAACGCGGGAGAACGGAACATGAAGCCTATCATCGGTGTCACCAGCAGGTTTTTGGAGAAGGACAACAACTTTGTTACAAGGGCCAATTACGTCAACGCCGTAGCGGATTCGGGGGGAATTCCGATCCTGTTGCCGGTGAACGCGCCCGACGTTTCGGAAGAACTCATGAAACTCGTGGACGGCTTTATCATTCCCGGCGGCGCGGATGTCGCCCCCCTCTTCTACGGCGAGCAGCCTTACCTAAAGGTAAGCCGCACATGCAGGAGAAACGACGAATTCGAGGTCGCCCTGATCCACGATGCGATCCGCCAGAAGAAACCGATACTCGGCATCTGCCGCGGCATTCAGGTGATCAATGTAAGCTTCGGCGGGACGCTGTACCAGGATATTCCCACGCAGGCCAAGAGCGAGATCTGCCATTATCAGGATGCGGCCGCCAAGGGAGAAATGACCCACAGTGTGACGCTGGAAGATGACAGTTATCTTTTCAGTATCCTGAAACAGTCGAAGATCGACGTCAACAGTTATCATCATCAAGCCGTCAGGGAGGCCGCTCCCGGGCTGCGGGCCGTCGCTTTTGCGCCGGATGGCGTCATTGAGGCGATCGAAAATGCGGATGGCTCAGTCCTGGGCGTGCAATGGCATCCGGAAGGGCTCTATACGATCTGCGATGTCCACGCGCGGCTGCTTAAAAGCTTTGTCGAGCGCTGCCGCAATCGCTGATCGAAACGCCAGGAAGCCGCGCTCCGTACCCTCGCCTAGTTAAAGGATAAACTTGATACAAGGAAGGCTCTCCGAAGCGGAGAGCTTTCCCCGCTATGGATAGAATGAGACGCTTCTAATACCTGTATGCGGACGGAGAATGGCTGTCACCCGTACTTGGCTGGGTCAACGCGGACTACATCATCTTGCTCTACGACGCTGCAGAATATATGGATGCGGATCTGGTGTTTGCCCGCAGGAATGACGGCGCGTTTGCGCTGTGCACCATCGACTCATCCGGCACAGCGGCTGCAGCGGAACCGCCCGCCCTCGCGGTCACGGAGGAAGCCTTGGTTTTCACCGTGACGGGGATAGACGTAGCCGGGATGATGAGCGATATTTCAGGCCGCAGCACCATAACGCTGATCGGAGTGCTGGAGGACGGCACGGAGGTCATCAGCGGCGGTGACCCGGCCACATGGTTCGCAAACGCGGAAATCACGAACATGGTTTTACCTGCGGATACGGGGGTGACCTTCGTCGAGCAGGGCGGCGGTCTTTGGTTCAGATATATCATCGAGGAAGGCAAGCACCTCGAGGGCACGGTGCTTTTTGAGGGCAATTCCTATTCACTGAATTTTACCGGCGGCATGACCTTCGCCTGCACGGTGGAGGGCTCGGTGGCCTCGCTGATATTTGATCCTTTACTAAGCCGTTGACGCAGAACTGCACCATGCATCTCACGAAGTCAGTCCCGATACTGTTCAATTCGCCGGCCGGAGACGGGCGTGAAACTGCGCGGGCTCATGGAGGCGCTCCGCTAGTCGCCCTTTGAGCCGATCGCCCGTTTCATATAGGGCAGAAGGCCCCCGCACAGGAGAATTTCTCTCTCGTCGAAGGATACCTCCAGTCGCGCAAAGAACGAAAAGCCCTTGTCGAGGTTCTCGAGCTCGATATGCCCGGAGCGGATCTGCTCCGGCGCTCCGGATATCCGAAGCGTATCGAGCAGCGCCACGCGCTCGTAATCCTTCGGATCTTCAAACACGAGGGGCAGCACGCCGTGGTTGACAAGGTTGTTCCTGTGGATGCGCGCGAAGGACTTGGCGATGACCGCCTTGATCCCCCAGAACATGGGCGTGATAGCGGCGTGCTCGCGGGAGGAACCCTGGCCATAGTTCTCCCCCGCTACGATGAAGCCCGCTCCCAAATCCCTGATCCTCGGCACGAACTCGGGGGCGTATCTGGAAAATGCGTATTGCGCAATGAGCGGTATGTTGGAGCGCATCGAGGAGAGTTGCGCATCCGCGGGCGTGATGTCGTCCGTTGAAACGTTGTCGAGCGCCTTGAGGGCGATCTTCGCGACGATCTCGTCGGCGGGCGGCGCATTGATGGGCAGGGGCTTGATGTTGGGGCCGCGCACGACAGGCACGCCGCTCCCGTCCTGCGCAGGCGCGACGATCATGCGGTCGTCCGTCTTGTAGCGCTCCGGCTCCTGTACGCGCGCGAGCGCGCCGATGTCGTCTATGACCTCTTTCGCCTCGCGCAGCACGCCCGCGACGGCCGTCGCCGCGGCGACCTCGGGGCTCGCCAGGTACAGCTCCGCCTCGGCGCTGCCCCCGCGGCCTTTGAAATTGCGGTTCGACGTGCGCACGGATACCCCGTCCGTGGGCGGCACCTGGCCTATGCCCGGGCATGCGCCGCAGGCGATCTCCGTAATGCGCGCGCCCGAATCCACGAGGTCCCCTATGATTCCATCCGCAAGAAGCTGCGAAAAAATTTGCCGCGACCCCGGCGAGACCGTCAGGCTCACGTTTTCGTGCACGGTCCTGCCCCTGAGCACGGCCGCGGCCTTTGCGATATCCGCGTAGGAGCCGTTGGTGCAGCTTCCGATGTACACCTGGTTTACCGGAACGCGCCCCGCCTCGCGCACGCGCATCACGCGGTCCGGCGCGTGCGGACAGGCCACCATGGGCTCAAGGCTCGCAAGGTCAATCTCCGCCTGCGCGTCGTAGGCGCAGCCCTCGTCGGGATAGAGGGGAACATAATCCTCCCCCCTGCCCTGCGCGCACAGAAACCGGCGCACGGTTTCATCCGCGGGAAAAACCGAGGTGGTCGCGCCGAGCTCCGCGCCCATGTTGGCGATGGTCAGCCTTTCAAACACGCCGAGGCCCTCCGCCCCCTCGCCCGTATACTCGAAAATCTTGCCCGCGCCGCCCTTGACGGTGTAGCGCCTGAGCATCTCGAGTATGACGTCCTTTGCGGCCACGCCGGGCCGAAGCTTGCCCACGAGACGCACATTCACGATTTCGGGCATCTTCAGGCGCACGGGAAGTCCCGCCATCGCCGCGGCCACGTCCATGCCGCCCGCGCCTATGGCGAGCATGCCGATGGCGCCGGAGGCCGTAGTGTGGCTGTCCGTACCCAACAGGCTCTTACACGGCTTTCCGAAGCGGCTGCAATGCACGACGTGGCAGATGCCGTTGCCCGCGCGCGAGAGGTATATGCCGTACTTCCTCGCAATCCCCTGGAGGAAGATATGGTCGTCAGGCGCCTTGGTGTCGATGTAGAGCAGGTTGTGGTCGATGTAGCTCACCGAAAGCTCCGTTCTCACGCGCGGCAGATTGAGCGCCTCGAAGGCGAGATAGCACATGACTGCGGTGATGTCGTGGGTGAGCGTCTGTTCTATTTTTACGTAGATCTCTTCGCCCGCGGCGATGCCCGAAGGCGAGGCCAGGTGCGATGAGATCAGCTTCTGCGCCATGTTCATCATCATGCTGGTCTCCTTTTTCATGCTATGGAACCTCTGCGCGGCGATTCCGGAGCAAACGGAACAAGGCGCGCGCAGACGCGCCCGCACCGGGCCCATGGGTCCGGTTTCCTCCCGCTTGCCGCGCGGGTCAGCGCTTGTTCCGAATGAACGTCATCTCGCCGAAGAAGTCGGAATAATAATGCTTTCTGGACCAAAGGAGGGGTTTCAGCTCGAGGTTGATGCCCACGTCGTCCACATACAGGCACGGGCGGCCGTCGTGTATCTGCGCGTGTATGTTGGACATGGAGGCCTCTATGCTGATGTGGCACTTTTGCTTGAGGAAGTCGTAGACGGAGCCTCTCAGATCGTCCGGCTCGTAGGGCTCGACGATGAAGGATTTGTCGAAGAGCTCCACGTTCGTCGCGACGAGCTTGCCCTCGGAATGGTAGTTCTTGGTGATATGCATGAGCAAATGGCCGACCGGCACGTTGAGCTTGGCGCTGCTCTTAGCCGTCGCCTGAAAATCCTTTACGATCATCTCGCTGCACTCATACTGCTTATCCGTCATACGCATGTAGTCCTCGACCTCGTAGTCGATGTCGAGGCGGCATTTGGCGAGAACCACGTATTTGTTGATGATGGTGCCCTTCGAACGGCGGCGGATGACGTAGCCCTGGCTCTCGAGCGTCGAGAGCACGTCCCTGAGGACAGTCCGGCTCACGCCCATGCGCTCGCTGAGCACATCCTCGGGCGGAAGCTTGTCGATGCCGTTTGCGACACAGTTGCGCATGAGCTCGAGCAGCGCCTTCTTGAGGCGCGAAAAGATACTCTCGTTGAGAAGCGACAGGTTTTCATATGGGAACTGTGTCATTCGGGCATCCCTCTGAATGTAAAATCTTTAAAAAGTATATTCTTTTCCGCGTATGCTGTCAAGGCGATCGCCGCCCTTCGCTAACGGAACGCGGCGAAGTTTTGCGCGTGTTCCGCCTTGACGCGCGCCAGGAGCGCAGGCTCCGAGGCCAGATCGTACGCCGTGAGCGCGAGCACCTTGGCCGCGATCGCCGCCGCTTCGTGCGCCGCCTCGCTCTTGCCGGCGCGCAGGTATTCCTGCGAATGGCTCGAGGTGCCCGGCGGCACGAAGGCCACGCGGATACACGCGCCGGGAAGCCTGTGCAGCAGGTTCGCAAAATCCGTGGAGCCCGTATGTTCGCGCGGCGGAGCGATGCCCGGAGCGCCGGCCGTACGCGCGTTCTCCAGCATCGCCCCGTTCAGCGAAGGGACGGGGATCTTGTTGGCGAGGTCCGCGCGCTCCTCGATCTCATAGGCCGTATCCGTCATCAACGCGGCGCCCTCGACGATGCGCATGAACCTCCGGGCGATGCCCGCGAGATACTCGGCGCTGTAAGCCCGCAGTACGAACGTGCCCGTGGCGCGTTGGGGCACGATGTTCGACGGGCCGCCGCCGTTGTCTATGGAATAGTGCATCCTTACATCGTCGCGCACATGCTCGCGCAGGAACTCCACACCGTGGCAGCACAACAGCAGCGCGTCCAGCGCGCTCCTTCCGTCCTCCGGCCTGATCGCGGCATGCGCGGGCATACCCTTGAAGCGCACTTCGTATTCCTTGAGCGCGAGGCTCTTCACGTCCACCGTCGTTTCCGGCCCGCCATGCGCCATCAGCGCCGCGTCGATGTCGGCGAAGCACCCTCCTTTGAGCATCGCGACCTTGCCGTTCCCGTCTTCCTCGTCCGGTGTGCCATACACGACGATCTTGATCGGGACGTCGCTTTCCGTCTCCTTGAGCGCGAGGGCGGCGGCAAGGCACGCCGGTCCCTGTATGTGATGCGCGCAGCCGTGGCCAAAGCCCTCGAGCGCGTCGTACTCGCACAAAAGCCCGATCGACGCGCCTCCCGTTCCGCGCTCGTATACGGCGCGGAACGCCGTGGGCATGCCCGCGACGCCGCGCTCGACGCAAAAGCCGTTGCGCTCCAACTCCCCGGCGATCAGCTCGCTTGCAAAGCGCTCCTTGCGGCCTGCCTCCGGGCGGTCAAAGATCGCGTCCGCCATTTCGGCGACGTGCGCTTTCATGGCGTCGACGCGAAGCATCAGGCGCTTCTTCACGGGCTTCACCTCATCAGAGCTTATAGGTTTTATACTCGCCCGAGCAGGGCGGCCCATAGCAGATATCCAGTTCAAGCGCGTCGAGGTCGTAGATGATGCTGGCGTTCGTCTGCCAGAGTTTGCCTATGTCGTTTTCGCTTTCCTCCACGTGCGAGCAGATCGATTCGGGATAGCCGAAGTGATCCTTGAGGCACTCCTTGAGATAGCCCTTGGTGATGTCGCCCGCCTTGACGCAAAGGAGCGCCGCCAGCCTTTCCCCGCGGAACTTGCCCCCCTTGGTGGTGTCCAGTTCGGGCTTGCTCAGGATGTGGTTGGCGTGCGTAATGACGCCGTTTTCCGGCCGGAGAACGGCCGTGTGCCCGGGAATGCCCTCCACATCCGCGGCCTTATTTTCCGCGGAGGCGAGGCAATAGTTGTTGGAGATCGCGCGCTCCGCGCCCACGAGCATGTCGAGCATCTCGTCGAAGCGGGTGCAGGTGAGAAGCCTGCGCCTGAGGAAGTTGGCGGGGATGCCCTCGCCGCGGCCGTCCGCGCTTGAGCGCAGGCTGTTGGCACAGAACCCGAGCCCGTGGGAGTTGATGCCGTTGCGGATCAACTGTCCGGCCTCGGTATGCCCCAGTATGCGCATGCCGTCGGCTTCCTCGATGTGCAGGATCAGGCAGTGGGGCAGCAGGAACGGACGCTGATCCCAGTTTTGGCCGAGATAGACCCGGCCGTCCCGAGTGGCTTCGCGCAGCAGCGCGTAGGCCGTGCATTCGTTCATAGCGGGATAATGCAAGAGCTCGTAGCGGCAGTTGAGCGCGAGTATGTCGAGCGGATCCTTGCCCGCGCCCTGCGCGATACCATGCATTTCTTCAACCTGCTCGGGCGTACGCTTGTCGAGCAGCGGCAGATGCTTCGCGGAAAGCGCCCGGACCGTGTCCCAGTTCATGCCATAGTTGCGCTTGAAATGATCGACATACGTGTTGACGCACACGTCGATCTCCGCCGCAGCCTGCCTGCCGTAGTCCGCGCCGCGCTCGAAGGGCGTTGCCCCGCTGATCCAAATCTGCCTGAATTCTTTCATCATTCCATCTCCTCATTTCTTGAAACATAATGGCAAGCCACGAAGTGGCCGTCGCCGACATCCTTAATTTCGGGCATGGCCTTGCACAGCTCCGTCGCGAAGCGGCAGCGCGTGTGGAAGCGGCAGCCCTCCGGCGGGTTGGCGGGGCTCGGTATGTCCCCCTGAAGCGTGATGCGCGCCTGCCTTTGTTCGCTGTTGATCCGGGGCACGGCCGAGAGCAGCGCCTTCGTATAGGGGTGCAGGGGATTGTTGAACAATTCGTCCCGCGAGGCGAGCTCGACCATCTTGCCCAGATACATTACAGCGATCCTGTCGCATATGTGCTCCACCACGCTCAGATCGTGGCTGATGAACAGGTAGGTCAGCCCTATCTTCTGCTGGAGCTCCTCGAGCAGGTTGAGTATCTGGGAGCGCACAGATACGTCCAGGGCGGAAACGGGCTCGTCGCACACCACAAGGCCCGGGCTGGTGGCAAGCGCGCGCGCGATGGCGATGCGCTGGCGCTGCCCGCCGGAAAACTCATGGGGATATCTGCGCAAATGCTCGGGCTTGAGCCCCACGAGGTCTATGAGCTCTTCGACTCGCGCGGCACGTCCCTTACGATCCGCAAATTTGCTGATGATGAGCGGCTCCTCGAGTATGGTGCGCACGCGCATCTTCGGATGCAGCGAGCCGAACGGGTCCTGGAAGACGATCTGCATGTGTCTTCGCATGGCGCGAAGTTCCCGCGGGCCCGCCTTGAGCAGATCTTCTCCGTTGAATTCGATCTCGCCCGAGGTGGGCTCCAGGAGCCTTAGCATCGTACGCGCCAGCGTGGACTTGCCGCAGCCGGATTCGCCCACGAGCCCGAGCGTCTCGCCCTCGTATACCTCGAGGCTCACGTCGTCCACCGCCTTGATATAGAGCTTGGGCGCGAACGGCAACCCTCGTTTGACCGGGAACCATTTTTTCAGGTTCTTTACCTTGAGCAGAACTTTTTTATTCTCCATGGCGCTGCCTCCTCAATACAGCCAGCATCGGACCCGGCGTCCGCCCTCGAGCGCCTTGAGCTCGGGCACCGCCTCGCGGCATCGCTCCGTGGCGCGCTCGCAGCGCGGATGGAACACGCAGCCCGAAGGGAAGTCCCTGGGACTGGGAACCGTGCCACGGATGACGTACAGCTTCTCGCGCCTGCCTATGGAAGGGAGCGATTTGAGAAGGCCCTGCGTATACGGATGAAGCGGCTCCCGAAACAAGGGCCCCACATGCGCTTCCTCCATGACCTGCCCGCAGTACAGTATGACCGCGCGCGAGCAGACCTCGCTCACGACGCCCAGGTCGTGGGTGATGAGCATAACCGAGGTGCCCAGTTCCTCGCGCAGCTTCGCCATAAGCTCGAGTATCTGCGCCTGTATGGTGACGTCGAGCGCCGTGGTGGGTTCGTCCGCAATGAGCAGCTTGGGCCTGCACGAAAGCGCCATGGCGATCATGACCCTCTGGCGCATGCCTCCGGAAAGCTGGTGCGGGTATTCGTTCACGCGCTGCTCCGGCAGCGCGATGTTCACCATGCGAAGCGCCTCTATGGCGCGCTTATGCGCCTGCGCGGGGGAAAGGTTCTGGTGAAACCGGAACACCTCGCCGAGCTGCTTGCCGATGGTCATCACGGGGTTGAGGCTCGTCATGGGTTCTTGGAATATCATGGAGATATCCTGGCCGCGCACGCTTCGCATCTCCTTCTCGGAGAGGGTCAGAAGCTCTCTCCCCCCGAGCTTGATGCTGCCGTTGACGCAGCCCTGGGGGCTGGAAATCAGGCGCATGATGGACAGCGCCGTGATGCTCTTGCCGCAGCCCGACTCGCCCACGATGCCCACGGACTCGCCTTTTTCTATGCCGAAGCTGATGCCGTTGATGATCCGCGTCGTTTCGCCGAAATTCTTGAACTCAACGGTCAGATCCTTTACGCTCAACAGGTTTTCGCTCATGCCTGCCGCCTCCTCAATTCGTATTGAGCTTGGGGTCGAGCACGTCCCTCAAGCCGTCGCCGAGCACGTTGAGCGAGAGCACGGACCATACGATGGCCAGTCCCGGCAGGAAAATCAAATAGGGCGAGGTGCTCACGTGCTGGCGCGCCTCAGAAAGTATGGTGCCCCAGCTCGGTACGTCCGGGGGCAATCCCACGCCCAGGAACGTCAGGCTCGCCTCGCTGAGCACGGTCAGCGCCATGATGAGCGTCAGCCTGATGATGAGCGGGGAGACGCACAGAGGCAATATATACTTGAACATGATGCGCAGCGAGGACGCGCCCATCGCGCGCGCAGCCTCGGAAAACTCGAGCTGCTTGGCCGTGATCACGGTCGTGCGCACGGTCCTGACCATGCGCGGGAGCTGCGCGATGGAGAGCGCCAGAACCAGGTTGGGCACGCCCGAACCCATGACCGTGAGGATGACCAGCGCCAGCACCACGGTCGGAAAAGCCATCAGCCCATCCATCACGCGCATGATCAGGCGATCCGCCAAGCTGTAATACCCCGCGACAAGGCCGAGTACGGTGCCCGCCAAACCGCATACCAACAGGACCGACATGGAGATGAGAAGCGATATGCGCGCGCCGTATATGATGCGCGAGAATACGTCCCGTCCGAACTCGTCCGTGCCGCACAGGTGCTCGGCGGAGGGCCGCTGCAACGCGTTGCGCATGGAGATTTTCGCAGGGTCATGCGTGGCGATGAAGGGTGCGAAGATCGCGACGAGCAGGATCGCGGCGAACATCGTCCCGCCTATGATCACGGATTTGTAGTTGTGCCAAAACTTCATGATGTTCATGGCGCACCTCGTCAATTGTATTCGATCCGAGGATCGAAGAACTTGTATAATAGGTCCACCGCAAGGTTGACGAATACGTACACGCATGCGATGAACAGGATATGCCCCTGTATGGTCGGATAATCGCGCCGCGCGATCGAGTCGAACGCGAGCTGGCCTATGCCGGGTATGTTGAAGAGGTTCTCGATCACCACGGAGCCGCCCATCAGGTGCGCGATGGAGATGCCAAGCTGCGTCACGATGAGGTTCATCGCGTTCTTGAGCGCGTGCACGACGATCACACGATTGTTGGTGAGCCCCTTCGAGCGCGCCGTCCTGATGTAATCGTCGCCGAGCACGTCGAGCATGCTCGAGCGCGTGACGCGCGCGAGGCTCGCGGAGCGCTGGAGCCCGAGGGCGAACGCCGGCAGAGTCAGGTATTTGAGCGATGAAAGAAGGCCGGCCTCCCGTATCATCGTATAGCCCACGGAGGGGAGCAGCGGGGTCTTCACCGAAAAGAGAATCACCAGGTTAAGCCCAAGCCAGAAGCCCGGCATGGAGATGCCCACGATCGAAATGAGCATGCACAGCCTGTCGAGCAGCCTGTTGCGATGCACCGCCGCGATGATGCCCAGAGGCACGCCTATGACGAAGCCTATGATTATGGCATACGTGACCAGCAGCAGCGTGGGTTCGAGGCGCGCGGAGATGACCTTCACCACGGGCTGCGAATAGTAGATCGAATCGCCCAGATCGCCCGTGAGCGCCGTGCCGATCCATTTAAAAAACTGCACGAAAGCAGGCTGGTCCAAGCCCATTTTACGTTCCATTGCGGCGATTTCCACCTCTGTGGCGTCGTCGCCCAGTACGACCAGCGCGGGATTGCCGGGCACCATCCTGATGAGTACGAAGATCATCAGCGCCACGATCAAAAGCGTCGGTATCGCCGCGAGCAGCCGCCGGATAATGTAATTGATCATCTTTTCACTCCTCGCCCATCGAGTTTCGCAATAGCCTTGTGTCGCCGCGCGGGCACGCGGGGACGCCCCGCTTCTGATGCAGCCGGATGCGACTCCATCGGTCAGGCGTCCCCGCGATGCCGCGGTCAATGCGCGGCGATCAGTCCACCCAAGTGTTCCAGTAGTACTTCTGAGTCGTGTCGAACAGGTTGTGCACGTAGTTCCTGGTGACAACCGCGACGCTGCGCTCGCCGAAGGTGATGATGGGCAACTCCTCGTAGAGCACCTTCGTCATTTCCACCCATGTCTGGTAGCGCGCGTCAAAATCCGTTTCGGTGATGAGACGGTTGTAGTACTGCGATTTCTTCTCGGAGCTGTACAGTCCGGCCCAGCCCTCCTCCATGAAGGCGATCAGCGACGGGTCTGCCTTGGCGGTGAGGCCGGAGCTGAACATGTCGTACTTGGCGGGGTCCATCCTGTAGTCCTGGAGCGTCGCATTGTCATAAGTCTGGACCTCGACGTTGATGCCCGCTTCCTTGACCATCTCGGCAACGAGCAGCGCCGTCTTATAGAAGTAATCGTATTCCTTGGTCGTGATGAATACGAGCGTCTCTCCGTTGTAGGAGGACTTGGAGAGGTAATCCCTGGCCGTGTCGAAATTGACGTTGTTGTACTTGCCGAGGTTCTCGTCCGTGTGCCATTTGCTCGCGATGGGCATAACGCTCGGGTTGAGGTAATAGAGCGACTCGTCGCCCTGCGCCGCAAGCATCAGTTCGTCCATATCCAGGCAAGCGAGGATCGCGTTGCGCAGGTTCACATCGGAGCAGGGGCCTTGCGAGTAGTTGAATATCAGGCCGGACATGATGCCCAGATCCTTGATCTCGACGCTGAGGTTCGCGTCCGCCTCCAGCTCGACGATCATGTTCGAGGGAACGCCGATGCCCACGTCGTACTCGCCTGTCTGCACGCCCGTGATGCGCGCGGTCTTATCGGAAACGGGATAGAAGTAGAGCTGATCCACGTAAGCGTGCTTCGTGCCGGCGATGCCGTCGAACTCGTTCTCAAAAGGCGCATAGTCTGCGAACTTCTCGAGCAGCACGAACCTGTCCGGCTGATGATCGGAGAACTTGTAAGGGCCGGTGCCGATTGCTTCCGCATCGGGGATCTTCGTGTCGGGATATTTCTCGCACAGTTCCTTGGGCATGATGTACAGGCCGCGGTCCCATGCGGAAATCGCCGTGAGCGCGAGAGGCGCGGGCGAGTTGAACGTGAACACCAGCTTGCCGTCCACGACGGCCATGCTCTCAAGATGCGTCACCACGTGCGTCTTCGAGAATTTGACGTTGTTCATCCAGCGATTGGCGGAAGCCTCGACATCATAAATGTCGCAGACGTCGCCGTTGTGGAACTTCACGCCGTCGCGCACGCTCAGCGTAATCACGTTGCCGTCCTCGCTCAGCTCATAGGTGCATACGCAGGGCTGGGGATTTCCCTGCCTGTCGCACGCGAGCGCGGTTTCGAAAATATGGCTCGCGATGACCTGTTCGGTCTCCGCGCCCTCGAGCATCGCGTCGAACGAGGCGGGATCGTTGTTGACGGTGGCCTTCAGTACGCCGCCATACTTGGGGCCCCCGGCGGCCTGCGTAGGTTCAGGACTTGCAGCCATGCTCGTCTCGACCGGCGCCGAGGCGGGAGGCGTCGTGGGCGCGCCGCTGTCGGCGCATGCGCTTATCAATGCAACGATCATCATCATTGCAACCAATAAAGCCACGCTTTTCTTCATGTTTTTACCTCCTCGAGTATTATGAGATATGCCTTACGAGAATTATAAAAGAGTAAATCGGCCGTGTCAACAGTATTATGTATTTTGTATTACCAAGTATGTATTCTTTATAACTAGAGCCCATCTTTACGTTCTTTGGGCTTAAAACGCGGGATTTCGTATCTTTTTTCGCCGCGATGGACGATTTCGCTTCAAACCTGCGGTTATACCTTCAAGCAATGCCCAGGCTGACGATGATCGTCGGTCAGCATCGATTTTTTTGCGGACAATTTCTCTTTCAGAAGCCGCTCGGTCGCCTGCTCGGCCAGCGGGAGACGCACAAGCAGTTCCCTGGGTTGGCGAAGAAAGTAGTTTTTGCGGATGAGATGGTGCCGGCGGGGTTTGAGTATTTGAACAGGCAATCCCATATTGACATTTTTCGATTTAACTCAGATAATATTCATATCGAATTTTATAGATTTGAGGCGTCAACATGGATCGTTACTTAGAGTATGCGACGGCGTTCAAAGCATTGGGCGATCCCAAAAGAGCTATGATTGTGGATATGCTCTCCTGCGGGGAGCTTTGCGCGTGCAAAATCTTAGAGAAGTTTGAAATGTCCCAGTCCACGCTGTCCCATCATATGAAGCTCCTTTGCGAAAGCGGGTTCGTCAGGGGCAGGGAGCAGGGCAAATGGACGTACTACTCGCTGGACGCGGATGCTGTCGGCAGGGCAAAACGGTTTTTAGACGGAATCACATCCGCTAAGGAAAGCCGCATCCGCGAAGATGCGATGTGCTGCAAAGGTTGTGATGAAAATGAGTGAAAAAAAGCCCTGCTGCTCGGGCGGCGGCTGCTGTGCCGGGGAATCCGTCACACCGTACGGCGAAAAGGATAAATGGGTGACGGGCGAAGTCCACACTCCCCGGGGCGGCGTCCCTATGGTTTCAACAAAACTGGATTTCAAGGATATTCTCGGGGCCTGGAAAGTCCGCTGGGGCATAGGCCGGATGGATTACAAAATCAATCCGGGGCTTTACGCTGTGGGCAATCCCGATGACGCGTCCCCGGTGCTGGTCAGCGCAAATTACAAGCTGACGTTCGACGCTTTGCGCAAAGAGCTTTCCGGGCTGGACTGCTGGATATTGATACTCGATACGAAGGGCATCAACGTCTGGTGCGCCGCCGGTAAGGGCACGTTCGGGACGGGCGAGCTGATAATCCGCGTATTAAGAACCAAGCTATCCAAAATGGTGTCGCACAGGACATTGATTTTGCCGCAGTTGGGCGCTCCCGGCGTGCGTGCCCATGAAGTAACCAAACAAACAGGGTTTTCTGTGGTTTACGGCCCGGTGAGAGCCCGGGACATCAAGGCTTTCCTCGCCTCCGGCTTTCAGGCCACGGAAGAAATGCGCACCGTGAAATTTACGCTGTGGGACCGGTTGGTGCTCGCTCCCGTGGAATTGGCATCCGCCGCGAAGACTTCCCTGATGGTTTTGGGCCTGTTGTTCCTTGTAAACCTGTTCGCGGCAAGGCCATTCGGACTTGCGGACTTCATCGCTTATGCGGGCGCTGTAATCGCAGGGACCGTTCTTACGCCCCTGCTCCTTCCCCTGATTCCCGGCAGGGCGTTTGCCTGGAAGGGCTGGCTGCTGGGCGCGCTCTGGACAGCGGGATTTGCCTGGCTGAACGGCTGGTTTGTTTCCGGGTCTTTGCTTCTTGCCACAGGGTATCTGCTGGTGCTGCCGTCGTTGTCTGCGTATCTGGCGATGAATTTCACGGGCTCGTCAACATATACTTCCTTTTCCGGCGTGATCAGGGAAATGAAAACGGCGGTACCGCTCATTGTTCTTTCATCCGCGGCGGGAATCGTGCTGGTGCTCATAAAGAGCCTGTCGGCTTAAATGGAGGGCGTATGAAACATAAATACCTGAAAAATGTCGCGACGCTCCGGCTGTCCGCCGACAAATGCATCGGATGCGGAAGATGTGCGCAGGTTTGCCCGCACAGGGTATTCAAAATGAAGGAAGGGAAAGCGCAAATCAAGGATAAGGACCTTTGCATGGAGTGCGGCGCTTGCGCGAGAAACTGCCCGGCAAACGCCATTGCGGTTGACACCGGAGTGGGATGCGCCGCCGCCGTGATTATGGGCCGGCTGACCGGGAGGGAGCCGTCCTGCGATTGTTCAGGCGGGGAATGCTGTTAAAGGAAGCCGGGAGCGGGGCGCATACGGATCGATGCACTCGAATCAATCCCAAAGCCAAACAAAAGGGCGCGAAGCGGCATGCGGGGAGCGAGGAACGCCAAGGAAGAATTCGCCCGTCGGGTAAGCGACAAGGAGACGTTTGCCCGGCTGATTTTTTACGGCGCATCTTTGCTGGAAGGAGCGAGGCCAAGGTTTGGCTCGTGCCCCCCGCACCTGCTCGACCAGCGGGAGGTATATAAGCAGTTCCGCGGGCTCGCGAAGGCGAGGCAGAACCGGAAGAAATGTTTGCCGCTTTCAGCGGCGGCAGCATCTCCGTTTCGGACTCGGGGAATCTGGTGATCATTTGCTTATCACAGAATTCCCCTGCAGTAAATTTTGAATGTGGCCAACCGCAGTGATAATCCTTTTGTACGTTTTATTTTCAGTTTATTCTCTTCTAATTACGATTCCACTGTATGCGTTTGTATCTATTGCACCATTTCGCAATATCATTTTTCCGTTCACAAATACCATTTTTAGTCCTGATGCAAATTTGCACGGATTTTCATATGTACTCTCATCGCGAAATCCGCCTTTTTTAAAAATAATAATATCCGCGTTTCTTCCGACTTCGAGCGTGCCGCGGTCGGTGAAATGCATTGCCTTTGCCGGCGCGCCGGTCATTTTAAAAATTGCCTCCTCCAAAGTTAAAACGCGATGGTTATATACATATTCCCGAATCAGCTTTGGAAAACTGCCATACACTCTGGGATGCGGACGTCCGCCAAGCAAGCCGTCCGTACAGACATTCATCTCCGGGCGCTTCACCAATCGTTTCACGCAATCCAACACGCCGTTAAAATTCACCATGCCAACCTCATTGTTTTCATCGACCAACAGCCTGAAAGCCGCGTCAATCGGCGAAACGCTCATTTGCCCCGCAATTTCCTTTAGCGAATGGCCCACATACTTCTGATTTTCTGGTTTATTAACGCTGCTGATAACAATGCCTTCGGGCCCGCACGCATGATACATATTATCCCAGCTATAACAATCATGAAGCATATCACCGCAAATTTTTTCCCTTGTCGCCGCATCTTGAATCCGCTTTAACATCATCTCCGCTCCGCCCACGTGCGCCCAAGGCGGAATGATTCTGCCAAGCATTGTGCTTCCGGCTTCATATGGGTACTGATCGAATGTTATCCAAATTCCATCCTGTTGAAATTTATCCAGCATTTGCAGCAGCGTATCACATTTTTCCGCGTTATGCTTTCCGCTGATTTTAAAGTGTGAAATGTGAAGATGAACGCCGCTCTCCCCGGCGATCGTTTCCAGTTCCTGCATCGACTCTATAATTCGCTCGCTTTCATAACGCTGGTGTACAACAAAAACGCCATGATACTCACGAACGATTTTACAAAGCCGGATAAGTTCCTCAGTCGCGGCGTATACGCATGGAACATAGACAAGGCCGGTTGACATACCAAGCGCGCCGCTTTCCATTTCACGGCGAAGGATTCTTTCCATTTTTTGAAGCTGTTCTTCATTTGCGTGCGAATCGGAAAAGCCCATTGCCTCCAAACGAATATTTCCATGGGGGATAAGCAATCCGTAATTCAGACAAGGATGTTTTTTCTCAATCTCCCGCATATAGCATGCCGTTGTCGGATAGTTCCACGACACATCGTCCGCAGTTCCCTCGAGCCCGCCAATGTTCTTTTTCCATTGTGACACGTACTGCCTCGGCAGCGGCGCCATGCCGATGCCGTCCTGGCCTAAAATCTCCGTTGTCACGCCCTGATATATTTTGGGAAGAACGGCGGATTCTCTTAAAATCGCCAGATCGGAATGCGTATGGGTATCGATAAATCCGGGACAGACAACGCAATCCTTCGCATAAATCATTTGGTCCGCCTGTTCCGTATCCAATTTGCCGATTCTTTCAATCCGGTCGTCCGAGATCAGAATATCCCCGGAGAATGCGGCCTTTCCAGTGCCGTCGATAATGGTATCGCATTGAATCAGTGTTTTCATAATTGCCTCCAGCGATTATCTTGCGCGAACAAAATGACCCTTCGGTAGCCCGACGATCGAACCGTTCTCCATAATGACATTCCCCCGAAGGATCGTAGCAACCGGCGCGCCGGTAAATGTTCTGCCAAGATACGGAGACGCTTTCACCAAATAGTGCAGTTTGTTCTTATCGATCAAAACCTTTTTTTTCATATCGATAATTGTGATATCCGCATCGGCTCCAGGCTGCAAAGAGCCTTTTTCCGGAAACAAATGCAGATGTTTCGCCGGTTCTTCAGAGAAAATCCTGACAAAATCCGTTAGATGAATCTTCCCTTTGTTTACTTGATCAAGCATAACGCAGCAGGTCGTCTCAACTCCCGGCATGCCGGCCGCCGCCTCCTCAAAATCAGTTTCCTTCTCGCAAAGCATATGCGGCGCGTGATCGGAGGCCAGGATCGATATCGTCCCGTCCAGAATGCCGTTCCATAGCTCCTGCTGATCTTTCGAGGTGCGGATTAACGGATAGACTTTCATGCCCGCTCCTAATTGCTCATAGTCCTCGTTGGTTAAAGTCAGGTAGTGCGGCGCTGTTTCCGCAGTAACGACAACGCCTTCATTCCGCGCTTTGCGGATCATCTCAACTGTTTTTCCGGCGGACACATGCGCAATGTGTATATGACAGCCGCTCTTCTTTGCAAGGGCAATCGCTTCCGCTACGATCGATCGCTCGCTTTCCTCCGTCCGAATCGCCAGCGCCGCTTCATATGGATTGGGAAACCGGCTCGCATCCATTTTCTTTTGATTTTCGTTTATCAGGTTAAAATTTTCCGCGTGGATATAAACGCATTTCTTCAGCTTCGCCGCCTTGCAAAAGGATTCATACAAATCAGCGCTGCTTGGCGGCGCAAGCACGTTTTTCATATCCGGTCTGTAATTGTATACGAGGGTATATTGCTCTTTGTCCAGCGCATATCCCCAAAACAGTTTCAGGCCGAGCGCGCCCGCGCAAATCATCTTATCCAACTCGGATACATTGTGCTTGCCCAACGTCATTGCCCAGATGCCATAATCCGTATACGCATTTCCTTCAAAGCATGATTGCAGGTCCTTAAACGCTTGCAGCGAGCAAGCCGCGGGAAAACAATTCGGCATCTCCGCGATGGTTGTGATCCCGCCGCAGGCCGCCGCCATCGTTGAATGGGCGATATCCTCCTTTTTTCGACGGCTGTTCTTCCCATCCCTGGAATGGACGTGCATATCGATTAATCCGGGTAAAACATGAAGATTTGAAGCGTCGTATGTCGCGGCTGCTTCAAAATCAGTATGATCGATCACATCGACGATCTTTCCGTTCGTGATGCACACATTCGCCTTTCGCATGGTATCGGAATAAACAAGTGTACCGTTCGTTATTACAAGGTCGTAATACATAATTGATGCCTTTCTTCCTTTGATGCCGTATATTGATTATTCATATACTCCTTCGTTGAAGCGAAACTGTTCCATATGCTAATATAGACCCATCGAATGAGAAGGGGTTTTATATGAATCAGCCGTATTATCGGATCTGGCGGCCGGGCGCCGGCACTGATTTTTGCCTGGATCGACGCAACGCTAAAAATATTTTGGACCTCTGCGCCGGTTACGCAGAAATTGAGAACCAACTCAGAAGAAAGCTGACAAAGCGAACCAATGCAATTGACGCCCCGGATCGCGCGCTCCTGCGATTGCACAAACAGTGCATCTTCGAAGTGCAGCAAAACACGTTCGATATTTGCCGCGCCAATTCCGTAAAGGTCAATCCTCGCATGGCCCGCGATGATTTGCAGTTCTTGATTAAACATTTAAAGCTCTCTGACTTCTCCGTTTGCGTTAAACTGTACGATGAAGCACATACCTTAATTCCATTTTGCCCGGAAAGTCTGGACGAATGGTATTTGGAAGGGCTCCATGTGCTATTCAACCGTAGCGTTGATTATACGCATGTCACGCTGTATAACTGCCTGCTGTCGGCAGCCGCGGTACGCATACTGCTTTTTGCGCAGTTTGGCGATGTTCCCGACCGCCTGATTGAAGGAAACAGCAAACATGCCGGAAGCGGTTTTTACCAACGCTCGTCCATTTTTCAGATCGTTCCGCCCGACTGGTCCGAAGAAGAGTCCTACAACTTTTCTTGGGACGAACTCAAAACGAAACGCGATCCTTTTATTGCATTTCCCTTTTCCGGCTAAGGAACAGCCCTCTTACTTCGCTTCTTTTGCGATTTTTTTGTTCGCATTGCGAATCCGCTTTTTTTCTTTCAGCTTTCTAACACTGGAATAGACGACCAAGCCGACGAGCGTTGCCAAATAGGGAATCATCAAGACCAATTCGGTTGGAAAGCTGAAGGACTGCATTATATTTGCCAGAGCATCAAAAACACCGAATATAAACGCAGAAATTGCAGCGCCGAACGGCGTGCCGCTGCCCATTGATTCGGCCGCAATACCGATAAATCCCCTTCCCGCCATCATGTTCTTCGCAAACCTCGAGGCATATGACATCGACATAAACATACCGCCCAGAGAAGAGCAAAGGCCGGAAATAGCCAGCGCGACGAGCTTAATATGGCTGGATTTTTTTCCCACGGATTCCACCGCCATCGAATATTCGCCCACGGCGCGAATCCGCAGGCCGAGCGGAGTTTTATAGAGCAGAATATAAATTGCAATCACGCAGATAATTGCAAGATACGTAAAAAGGCTGTGCCCGGAAAGGATATCGCCAAGCAGCGGGATATCCTTGATAACCGGAATGTCAACATCCGGAACAGACAAGCTTGCCAGAGCCGCCGTGGAGCCTTTATCACCCGTGAGCACAAACATCAGGAAAATCGTTCCGCCTTCGGCAATTCGATTGATGCCGATGCCGGACATCCAAATATCGGTATCCAGGAAAAGGTGGAAATATCCTAAAAACAAGGCGATCGCCACGCCGGATACCATACCGAGCAAAACGCCGATCCAGACATTTTGGCACTTCGCGCTGACGATTACGCCGATCAATGCGCTGATTAGCATCGTGCCTTCGATTGTGATGTTGCGCACGCCGGCTTTTTTTGCGATCAGACATGCCATCGAGGCAAATAAAATCGGCGTTGTAACGCGAATGATCATGAACAGGGAATAGCTCGAAAACAGCAACGAAAAGAACGCGTCATTCATTTTGCCCCCTCCAGACTCGCAAGCTTCTTCGCGTTTTTCACTATCAGGCGCTGCTGTGCTTTGGAAAGGAATCCCTTGGCCGCGATCAGCAAAATCATGAGAGCCTGTACAACCGTTACAAGCTCAGCCGCCACGTCGCTGCTTCGATTCATAATGTCGGCGCCCGTGCGGATATAGGCAATAAACAGAACTGCCAGCGGGAGGTTTTTCGGCTTAAAGCCAGCTATTGTCGCAATTAAAATGCCGTCCCAGCCATATCCAGGGAGAGCCGTCCACTGAAACCGCGCGTTTCGGCTCAGACATTCCACCGCGCCGCCCATTGAACTTAAAAACCCGCCGACCAGGGAGGCAAGCATGCTGATGCGGAAAATGCTAACGCCGCTGTACTTTGCGAACTTCGAATTGGATCCGATCAATTTAATCTGGTAGCCGAAGCTGGTCTTGTCCATCACCAAATAAATGACGACCATAGCGACAATTGCAAGAATCAAGCCGGTCGTCACGCTTGTTTTAGGAATGATATTCGTCAGCATGGACTCTCTGGGCATTTCATATGATGCCGTCATGCCATAATCCGGGTCTCTAAAATGATAATTTAAGATATAGAGTCCAAGGTATAACAGCACATAATTGAGCATCAGCGACGCGACGAACAAATCCGCATCAAACTTCAGCTTCAGGTACATAGGCACAGCCGCGACCAGCGCGCAAATAAGTCCCGCGCCGACAATTGCAATCGTCTTTGCGATGAAACCGGTGAAACCCAGTTGGAGAATGAACGCGGTTGCCAGCAATCCGCCGAAGAACGAGCAGCCTTCGCCGATCACCGTGCTCATATTCAGCGAAAAAGTCACGCATACCGCCAGCGCGCACAGCGCGACCGGAATTGCATATTCCAGCATCTGCCCAAAGCGGCGCAGACTGCTCAGCGGCCCGGTGACGAAAGCATTCAATGCGTTAAGCGGCTCATTGCTTACCAGCAAAATTACCACAAAGGCCAGTATCATTGCGATTACGATAGAAATCAGAGTCTTTATCATAGAGAACATCTGATTGATCCGTTTATTCGTCATCGAATACCTCCCGAATTTGTTCTTCCGTCTGCTGTTCCACGCCGAGCATATATCTGCCGAGCTGTTTATCCGTCAGCGATGGGACATCCTTTAAATACGCGACAATTTTGCTGTCATACATTACAATAATCGCATCGGACAGCGCCATAACCTCTCCAAGGTCCGCCGAAATCAGCAGGATTGCCGCGCCCTGATCGCGCAGCTCAATCAATTGCTTATGGATAAGATTTGCCGTTCCAACGTCAATCCCGCGCGTGGGCTGGTCTGCAATGATCAGTTTCTGATTGCTCCGGAGCTCTCTGGCAACGACCACTTTTTGCATATTGCCGCCGGAGAGCATCGCAACCGGCGTATCTTCCGAATCGCATTTGATTTGGAACCTTGATATCAGCTTGTTTGCATATTCGGAGATCTTTTTCTTGCTGTATAAAATCCCGTTATGGAATTGCTTGTTGCCGCTGCAGTCGGAAATCAGGTTTTCGGCGATTGTGCTCCCTGTCGCGGCGCCGTAAGTGAGCCGATCCTGCGGGATATGAGAAACGCCGGCGTCCCGGATCTGCCGTACCGTTCTTCCCGTTACTTCCCGGTTTTCTATATAGATGAAGCCTTTTTCCGCTTCGCGTAAGCCTGCGATGATTTCAACCAGCTCTCGCTGGCCGTTTCCTTCGACGCCGGCAACGCCGAGTATTTCTCCCGCATGCACGCAGAAGCAGACGTTATCCAATAGCAAGCGGTTTTCCGACAGGCCGTAGTACAGGCCCTTAACCTTTAATATGGCCTTTCCGGGCTCGGCTTTTTTCTTATCGACTTTTTTCGCAATTCTTCTGCCGACCATCAGGCCCGAAATATCTTCCTCGCTCAAATCGTCCACATCGTAGGAGCCGACAGTCTCCCCATGGCGCATGATCGTAATCCGATCGCACAATTCCTTTACTTCCCTGATTTTGTGGGAAATAAAGATAACCGTATGGCCCATTTCGCGCAGTTTTTTTAGCTGAACGAATAGTTCTTCGCTTTCCTGCGGCGTAATAACCGCCGTCGGTTCATCCAAAATTAATATCTTTGCGTGCCGATATAGCGCCTTGATAATTTCCACGCGCTGTTTCATACCTACCGAAAGATCCGAAATCCTTGCTCTTGGGTCAATCGGCAGATGATATTTCAGCGCCGTTTGCTCCGTGATCGCCACTGCCTCGCTCATGCTGATAAACGGCCCCTTGCAGGGTTCGTCGCACAAAATCATATTCTCCGCTACCGTAAGCGAAGGCACCAGCATAAAGTGCTGATGCACCATTCCAATGCCCAGCTTGAGCGCATCGATCGGAGAATGGATATCCACCTGCGTGCCTTCAACGATAATTTTTCCTTCGTCGGGTTTTTCCATGCCGAACAGAACCTTCATCAGCGTAGATTTGCCCGCGCCGTTTTCACCCATCAGCGCATGAATCTCACCCGCGTTTATGGAAAAATGAACGTTTTTATTCGCTACTATTCCATTGCCGTATATTTTGGAAACACCTTGTACCTGGAGAATCGGCTCCATTGTCTGCCCTCCGTCATTTGTGCCTAACACAAGGCTCAGGGGTGTGGTAATTCAGAATTGCCTCACCCCTTTGCCTTTATCGCCAAATCCGGTTAGAGTTTAGCCTCTGAACTCATTGAACTCTTCCTGCGTCATGCCGTACATCGTCTTGACAACAATTTCACCGGAAACGATCTTCGCGGAAATTTCATCCAGCGTTTCGCGAATATCAGCGGGCACGAGCTTTTCGTAATACTCGTTCTGAGCAAGGCCGACGCTGCCTTCCTTAAGCCCCAGGGACTCATGCTGCCCAAAGACCTTTTCTCCGGCAATAATCCGCTCGAAGACCTTGACGATTGCATTTCCGGGAAGCTTCAGAACAGACGTCAGCAGATAATCGTTGATTTCTGGATTCGTGGTTTCATACTTCAAGGCACGATCCTGATCGCAGCCGATATAGTATTTGCCCTGATCATGGCCCGTTTCAAAAATACCGGAGAAGCACTGGCCTGCTGCGGGGAAAATACAGGATGCTCCCATCTGATACTGAACATTGGCAAGCTCTTTTGCCTTTGCCAGGTCGTTCCAGTCGCCTACATAAGCGTGCAGAACCTGTGCGTCGGGATTGACATAACGCGCGCCGTCGATGTAGCCGACGAGGAAGTCGTTGATGACGGTGATTTCCATGCCGCCAATAAAGCCGATCGTTCCGGTGTCGCTCATCGCCATCGCCATTGCGCCGGCAAGGAAAGAGGCTTCATTCTGCTTGAATACGCAGGAATAGACATTCGCGTAGTCGCCGGGATTCTCACGGGTGATTTCAACATCAAAAATAATGATCTTCTGATCGGGATATTCCGTTGCCGCTTGTTTTACCGGGTCCAGCATCTGGGAAGAACCGCAGACAATATAATCCCAGCCTTCTTCACAAGCATCCAGCAATGTAGGCAGATACTTTGTTACGTCGGCGGAGCTGTTGCCCATCTCTACCTGCTTGATCTCCGCTCCATACTCGTCCGCCAGGCGGGAAACGCCTTCAGCCGCATTATCATGCAGGCCGCCGTCGCCGCGGGTATTGCAGAGCTGAAGAATACGGACGCCTTCCAGCGGCTTTGCGCTGTCAACCGCTTCGTCGGTCTTAGCAGGCTCACCCCCGGAAGTGGGTTCCGGAGCGTTTGGGGATTCTCCCACTGTCTTTCCCGATTCAGGCGGCTCGGGCGTCTCCGCCTGCATGCATCCGACAACGGACAGGCAAAGGATTAAAGCCAGACAAATCGCGAGACCCTTTTTCATGATTCTCCTCCATATTTTTATGTTTTTAGGGTACGCCCCATTATTAGACGATTTATGTCGTATTGTCTATTTCGTTATTTTTCTGGCTCATCCACGAAATTTTATATGGCTTCATCGGGGGACGGTAATACTTGCCATATGTTTTTATTGATTTTTATGATATAAGTTCATGTGGAAAGGAGTCGCAAATGAAGCTGGAGCAAATAGAACA
>ERZ795030.1953-NODE-1953-length-26101-cov-6.437226_pt1 | contig 26101 bp, 21 predicted proteins | sample MGYA00375122_ERZ795030 | MGnify/ENA primary metagenome ERZ795030 (study PRJEB30165, sample SAMN05720146) | activated sludge metagenome | isolation source: anaerobic digester from wastewater treatment plant | place: Japan | collected 2015-04-20 ... | reverse complement strand
TGCCGAACCGGCGATGGCCCGGGAAACGCGCCTTGGGTTGTTCGTCCGATAATCCATGCTGCGCCCGCGCCGATGTGGTCGCTCCAACAAACCGAAAACTAGCCCGGCGGAGATCGACGCTCACGACTTCCTGCCCAGGAACATCCCGCCTGCGTGTCAGATTTCCCGAATTTTCGGGAAATAGAGCCACAAGTGGCCAAGGTTGTCGTCTTCGCCGAAATATATCTGGCCGTCGCGTCCGGTGATGGCGTCGGCGAAGGTATAGCCGTAGCGACGGCGTTCGATGACGGACAGCGCCACGCCGATATCGGTCACTTCCTTTTTCGCCGGGTCGTAGCCGAACATCCGGGCCATTTCCGTTCCGCAGAACCCAAACATGCGACCGTCAAAGGTCACCGCCATTGGCCCGACCGGCGTCAAGGGGGCCTTGCCGAGCGGGGCGCTGAAGCCATTTTTCTCGCTGAAGCGGAACAACACGCCGTCGTTGTCGGCGGTGTAGAGAACGCCCTCGCGGTTGCCGCGCGACCACATCAACGGCACGCCCCATTTTCCAGCTGGCAAGGCGACGGCGTGGCGTTGTATCTGGCCGTTCGCGATGTCATAGCGCCAGAGATGCGTCGCGCCGTCGAGCCCGTATACGCCGCCTCCACTCACGCCGAGCCGTCCCGCGCCGGTGACTTCGCCGACGATCTGCGGCTTGCCGGATTCGGTGTTCACCGAAAACAGGCGGCTCGTGGTCGTGCCAATCACGACGTCTTTCACGGCCACCGCGTGTTGCATGGGGTCTCCCGGCGCCACTTCGCCGAGGTCTTCGATGGGTTTTCGGGAAAACCCCCACTCCTGAATCATGTCAGAGCCCATCGACTCGGGCGCTGTGCGCACAAGCCGACCGCCTTGGGGGCCGTTCACCGCCGCGATGAGATGGGTGGAGCCGCTGCATACCGCGACGCATTGCTCCGCGCCGTCAACGGCGCCGATATCAAAGACCGCCCCTTTTACGCCATGAAAGGCCGCCGCAAACAAGTGCACTTTCTTGCCGCTGGTCCCGCCGTGGACAATGCCCTCCGGGGTGATATCGAGCGCCGTAATAAGGCTCTCATCCGCGACAATAGGTGTCGTCGCGCCCGGGAAACAAGCGGGAAACGCCACCATCGTGCCTTCCTTCATGAAGGCCCCGTGCATAATCTCGTGCGACAACGGCCCGCGTTCGGGCGAATTCATGTCGTATTTCTTGCGTTGTGTGCTCATCATCGATTACCCCCACATCCGGATCGGCAGATGCGCGTTCTTTTTTTTGCGGTTCTTGGGAACAGTGACTTTGTATATACCCTGCGGTTTTGCGCCGATATGCGCGAAATACAAGTCGCCGTTGTGGTCGATGGCGCCGCGCGATACGTACTGCGCGGGGTCCGGCTCGGAAAGCACGGCGACTTCTTCGCGCTGCAACGTCTTGGGATGGATGCGCCAGATAACCCCCTCGTGTCTCTTGCGCTCGGGCGGCATCGGGTTGTACACCGGATCGCGCCAACGCGAGGCCACGACGTACAACATGCCATCGCCGCCAAACACCAGCCCACCGGCATGGTCCACAAACGTATCCACCGGCATTGTATGGTCGCGATCCTGCGTCATCGACCCAAGGTCCTCGACCACAGGCCACTCGCCTTCATTGGGCCAAATGCGGAGGAGGCGTGGCTGGGCGATCCAGGTCGTGGCATAGACGCATTCGCCGTCGGGCTGCGCCACGACATCATAAAAAACGCTGTGCCAGCCGTTTTGAAACGCGGGATTGTGCGGCAACGAAACCGACGAATGCTCGAGCCGTCCCCGTTCCGGGTCGTAGCGCACGAGCTTGCCGTAGTCGCTGGTCGTCCACACGCGATGCTTCTTATCGAGGAAGAGGGCCTGCGAATTGACCGAACCGATGCGGCCCATGTCGCGGCGCTCGCGCGTTTTCAAGTTGTAGATAATGAAGTGGTCGCGCGGATAGCTGATGGCATAGAGCAAGCCGCGTTCTTCATCGTGCAACAAGCACCGGCAGCCCTCTTTCGGGATCAGCGTGTCCGACCACAAGACCTTGTCGGCCTTTGTGTCGTACGCAATCAACGCACTGCCTTTGAAGCAACGTTCCGGGTCATGCCAAAAATACCACGGCGAATACGCCGGCAAATCGATGGGCGGTCCCGAAAGGTGCGTGGCCATGTACAGCACGCCGTCATGCATCGACGGCGCAAATGAATAGTGGATCTTGCACTGCGTCGCGCGGCCCGAATCGCCAGGGTCGTTCGCGGCGCTCGCGGCGTCGAGGATAAAATCGAGTTTGTCCGTCGTCTCGTTGTATCGGAATACTTTGACGACCCCGCCGGGTATGCCTTCGCCGCAAGCCGCCGCATAAATGCGCCCGTCAGGTCCGACCGACAGTGACCAGCAGGTGTCGCTCTCGGGATAATCGACAAAAGGATAGTACTTGACGTGGTAGTCGTTCATGTCTCGCGCGACGCGCGGCGCCGGCGGGCACTTGGCCTCGGACGCCGTCGCAATCCACCCGATGCCTGCCGCACATCCTGCGCTGCTCTTGAGAAAAGCGCGTCTTCCCATGCTTTTTGCCACGACATCTTCCTCCTGTATTCGTTTTGGCTCCGGAGGACGCCCCAACCCATGGACATTCCCGGCGGCAATGGTCTTATCTTACAGAGCCGCTTTCCAAAAAACGAGATCGCGGCAAGGGTTATTGCATCGCCTTTTCGATTCGTTCGAGCGTCCCTGACCCTTTTTCGCGCCGGGCGTCGTAAGAGCCTTCAACCACGACAGGGGCGATCCCCGCGAAAATAAGGCCCGCCAACGCGGTCCCCTTTCGTGGCATTCGCGCGGTTTCGCGGTGGAACGCGATTTGCCCTGCGCATGAAACCGCCCGGCACAGAGACCGGCGCTGTCTGCAGAAAATGGCCGATGACCATGCGCCCGGCTTTTGCATGTCCTTGAGATTTGGCGGTTGCAACCGGCGCGTGGGCTATGGCATACTTTCTCCATCGGCGGCGTCCGTAGGGGGCGCATCCGCCGTTCCAGGGAGATTCGGCGATGACCATCGCGCTGCGGCAGGCTTGGCGATGGCGTCGCCATGTCCATTCCTGATCTCCCGGTCTTTTCTCATTTTTCCGTTCGTTTTCTGCGCACAGCGCGCGGCGTGTTGGTGGAACAACCCCAGGAGAGCCGATCGTCATGGCTACAGATGCAACCATCGAGTCGTTGGGACAGTTGGGCGGAATGTTGAAGCGCGACAGGGACGGGCTTATCGCCGCCATCGTTCAGCACCATCAGACCGGTCAGGTGTTGATGCTGGGCTACATGAACGACGAATCCCTCGCGATCACGCTGCGCGAGCGCAAGGCGTGTTTTTGGTCGCGATCGCGCCAGAAGCTTTGGTTGAAGGGCGAGACGTCCGGCAATGTCCTTCGGGTGATGGAAATGCGCGTCGACTGCGACGGGGACGCCTTGCTGCTGCGCTGCGACCCGGTCGGGCCGACCTGTCACACCAACGAAACCAGCTGCTTTTACCGCGCGGTCGATGCGGACGGTTCGCTCCGCCTCGATGGCGACGGCGTTGCGGACAAATAGAAAGGCGGGGCGCTATGGTTCATCCGACAATCGATCAATTTCGCGCCGTCGCGCGGCAGGGGGCATTGGTTCCTGTATACCGAGAGGTCATGGCCGATCTCGAGACGCCGGTGACGGCGTACATAAAGCTTTCCCGCGGCGCGGCGCATTCGTTTTTGCTGGAAAGCGTGGAACGCGCCGATACGGTGGGGCGCTATTCGTTTTTGGGGGCGAACCCGTCCACGGTGTTCCGATCGAAAGGGCGCGCCGTCACGATTACGCGGAACGGACGCGACGGTCATTACGAATCGGACGATCCGCTCGGCGAATTGCGCAAGCTGATGGCGGCCTACGAGCCCGTGCCCGTCGAGGGCGTTCCGATGTTTCACGGCGGGGCCGTGGGGTATATGAGCTACGATCAGGTCCGGTTTTTCGAAAAACTTCCGGACAAGAATCCGGACGCCCTGGGCTTGCCGGATTTGTATTTCATGATCACGGACACAATCATCGTGTTCGATCACGTGGCGAACACGATGAAGATCGTTTCGAACGCCCATGTGCAGGGCAGCGTGGACGAGGCGTACCACGAGGCGGTCCGCAAAATCGGCGGCATCGAAGAAGCGTTGCGCCGTCCGCTGGTGGTCGCCACCGAACGCGTGCATTCGGGCGCGACGGAGGGGGAGGCGCGTTCGAATTTCACGCGCGAAGGCTTTTGCCAAGCGGTGGAAAAGGCGAAGGAATATATCCGCGCGGGCGATATTTTTCAGGTGGTGCTCTCGCAGCGCTTCGAACGCGATTTGAACGCCAGCCCCGTGAACCTGTACCGCGCGTTGCGGTGCATCAATCCGTCGCCGTACATGACGCTGATCCAATATCCCGACGTGACGCTGGTCGGATCGAGTCCGGAGGTGATGACCCAACTCAGCAAGGGCCGGGTCATGGTGCGCCCGATCGCGGGCACGCGGCCGCGCGGCGCCACGAAAGAGGAGGACGCGGCGCTGGAGCAAGAGTTGCTCGCGGACGAGAAGGAGCTTGCCGAGCACATCATGCTGGTCGATTTGGGGCGCAACGACATCGGGCGGATCAGCAAAGCCGGCGCCGTGCGCCCGTCGCGGCTGAAGACGATCGAGCGGTATTCGCACGTGATGCATATCGTCAGCGAAGTGGAAGGAGAGATTCTTCCGGGCGCCGATGCGTATGCGGCGTTGCGCTCGACGTTTCCGATGGGGACGGTCAGCGGCGCGCCCAAGATTCGCGCGATGGAGATCATTGATGAACTCGAACCGGCGCGGCGCGGACCGTACGCCGGCGGTTGCGGCTACATCAGTTTTGACGGGGACATGGACACGTGCATCGTGATCCGCACGATGATCATCAAGGACGGCGTGGTGTATGTCCAGGCCGGCGCGGGCATTGTGTACGACAGCGATCCGGAACGCGAATTCGAGGAAACCGTGAACAAGGCCAAGGCCCTGTTTCGCGCCGTGGAGTTCGCCGAGCGAGGGCTTGAGTCATGATCGTCATGATCGACAACTACGATTCGTTCACCTACAACCTGGTGCAATATTTCGGCGAGATCGAGCCGGACATCCGCGTGTACCGGAACGACGCCATCGACGTCGCGGGGATACGCGCCCTCAAGCCGGATCGCATCGTCGTCTCGCCGGGGCCGTGCACGCCCAACGAGGCGGGCATCTCGATGGACGTCATCCGCGAACTTGGCCCCGAGACGCCCTTGCTGGGCGTTTGCCTGGGACATCAAGCCATTGGACAGACGTTTGGCGGCGAGGTGATCCGCGCGCGCGCGCCGATGCACGGAAAGGTCAGCCTGATCCGTCACAACGGAAACCGCCTGTTTGCGGAGGTCCCTTCGCCCTTCGTCGCGACGCGGTACCATTCCTTGATCATCCGGCGGGATACGTGTCCCGATATCCTGGAGATCACGGCGGAAGCCGATGATGGGGAAATCATGGGCGTGGCGCATCGGCAACATCCCATTTGGGGCGTGCAGTTCCACCCGGAGAGCATCCTGACGGAATCGGGCAAGCAGATTATCCGCAATTTCATGCGCCTGTGAGGAAGCGTCGCGCCCCATTGGCGAGAAAAGAGACCTCCGCGCGGCGCGTTTGGAAAAGATGCTAGCTAACACGCTAACACGGCTTGACTTAGGTTGACAATGCGCCTGCCGGATGGTAGAGTGGTTTCGAAGTGGGGAGTCTAAGCACGTACAAAAGAGGTAATCTTCCGATGGCGCTGAGCAAAAAACAGCAGCAAGTGGTGGACTTCTTGGACCGGAACGTCCAAATGTGCCGGGAGTTCATGAACGATTGGTTGCTTTTCAATCAGATCATGAGCGCCTACCCCAGTCCCGGGGTGAACAAGGCGCAGTTGGAGAACCAGTTTCTCAAGATCAAAAGCAAGATCGCCCGGGAACACAAGGTGCTCAAGGACGCCTTGGGCGCCGATTACGCCATCGACAACAACGCGATGAACATCGTTTCCGGCGCCACCAACCTCGAAAGCATTTATGCCCAGTCGGAAGTGTCCGTAAAAAAGCTGCAGAACGAATGGCATCGCGCATTCATTTCGATCAACGAAACGTTAGGCGGATTGGAAGACAAAAAAGCGCGGGCGGAAGCCGGCGAAAAAATCTTCGTGGGCGCGCTGATGCGTCCGGACGGCGGCGGGGGCGGGGGCGGCATGTCGCCCACGTCCAAAAACAATCTGATCGTCGTGATCCTGGCGCTGGTCATTTTGGGCGGCCTCGCGTATTTCTTCAGGGACATGTACATCACCTCGTTCAAGCAGTTTTTCAACCTGCGGTAGCCGGCCGGCAGGTCGAAAGGAAGGGAACGTGACAAAACGGGAACTGGTCGCCGAGATCTCGGAACGGTTGGGATATACGCAGAACGAGGTCGCGAGCGTTGTCCAGGCGGCGTTGGATTTGATCATCGATTCCCTGGCGCAGGGCGAACGGCTTGAAATCCGCAATTTCGGCGTGTTTGAAGTGAAGGGCCGCGACGCTCGCATGGGGCGCAACCCGCGCACGGGGGAAGAAGTTCCGATCGAACGCAAGCGAATCGCCTCGTTCAAGCCCGGCAAGGCCCTCAAGGAATGGGTGCAACGCAGCCCGGTCTCCGAGGCGCCTGCAAGCGGCAACGAAGACCATCCGGTTTCCGTGCGCCCCGTCTCGTTGGAACAACCCGGTTCTCAAGGGACGTTGTTCTAGCGCCTTTTTCCGCATACGCGCTGCGCGTTCCAAACGCCCGGTGAAAAGAAGCCCGCCGCAACACTCGTAGGCATACAATGCTGCCAGGACGCCGCATGGCGATGTGCGAAGGCGCGGAGCAAACGTTGAGGTGAAAGCCGTGTCAGAAGATGAAGCCCGGATGACCTTCATCGAGCATCTTAGTGAATTGCGGACGCGCGTCATCCGATCGTGCGCGGCGATCCTCGTTTCGATTTTCGTGTGTTGTCTCTTCTACAACCACATTTTCGCGTGGACGATCAAGCCATTGGGGCCCTTGCAGCGCCAGGGGGTGCTGACGGTGACGCCGGATGGGCCTGCCCCGGAGGCGCCCGCGCCGCACGCCGACGCGACGCCATCTCGTCCGATTGGGATGACCGCCCTCAATCCATTCGAGCCCTTTGTGGTTCAATTCAAGCTAAGCGCCTATGCCGGCATTGTGGTGGCGCTCCCGTACGTCATCTTTCAACTGTGCCTGTTTGTATTTCCGGGATTGAAGCCGGGCGAACGAGCTGCGGCGAAATTCCTGCTTATCGGTTCGGCGACGCTTGTGCTGGCGGGCGTATGCGTTGCGTATTTCCTGGTGTTTCCGTTGGTTCTGCCCTATATCGTGCAATATGCGCCTGCGGGCGTGAGCATCAACCTGCGCATGAGCGAGACCGTCGGCATCATTCTGAAAGGGCTGTTGGGTTTCGCGGCGGCGTTTCAGTTTCCCATGGTGGTGCTGGTGTTGGTGCATGCAGGCCTTCTTACGCCGGCCGTGCTTCGCCGATACCGGCGCGTGGTCATCGTCGGCTTGTTCGCGCTTGCGGCAGTCATTACGCCCCCCGATGCGTTGTCCATGCTGCTGATGGGCGCCCCTCTCGTGTTGTTGTACGAATTGAGCATATGGGCATCGTACCTGGTGCTGCGGCGGCGGCAGGCGTCCGCGCGGAAAGAAGGGTAGCCATGTTCAATATGGATTTTCCTGAATTCCTGCTGTTGGCGGCGGTGGCTTTGATCATCTTAGGACCGGAAAAATTCCCGCAATACGCGCGGATTGCGATAAAAACCTACCGGGATATTCGCCGATATTTTGAAGAGGCCAAGCGGGAGATCGCGGACGAACTCAATCCGGTCAAGCACGAATTGGCGCGGCTTTCCCGACACGACCCCGAAACGTATATCCAGCGGCTGGTCGAATCGGTGACGGCGGCGGTCGACGGGGATCCAAAAGCGCCCGCGGATCCCCTGCGGGAAGTCGCGCCGCCAGCCGATGACCCCTACCAAAATCTGCCCTCTTCCGCCGCGGAGGACGCCGAACCCCCGTCTCGCGACGACACCTCCCTTCCTTCGTCTTGACACGCGCCCGAGGCGCACCTACGATACCCTTCATGGGCATGCTGAGACGGGGACCGGAAGAGGCGGCGGCGCGGACCGGCGCATGGCGGTTTGCGAGCGCGGCCGGGGCGTTGGCGTTGCTTGTCGGGGCCGTTTACGTTCCTGTCCTCGCGCACGAATTCATCAATTACGACGACAACCGCTACGTCGTCGAGAATCCGCACGTTCGCGGCGGATTGACGTGGGAGTCCGTGCGGTGGGCGTTCGCCGCGACGCATGCCGCCAATTGGCATCCGCTTGCCTGGATATCCCACATGGCCGACGTTTCGCTGTTTGGCATGAATCCGCGCGGCCACCATGCCGTCAATGTCATGATTCACGCGATCAATGCCGTTCTGCTTGCGTGGACGTTGGGGCGGATGACGGGGGCGCTGTGGCCGAGCGTGGCGGTGGCGGCGTTGTTCGGGGCGCATCCGTTGCACGTCGAATCGGTGGCATGGGTGGCCGAGCGCAAGGACTTGCTCTGCGGACTGTTTTGGATGCTCGCGATGGCCGCATACCACCGGTATGCGCTGGCTCCGTCGATCCGGCGTTACCTGGGGGTTGCGTTGTGCTGTGCGCTGGCGCTGCTGTCCAAGCCGATGGCCGTCACCCTGCCGATCGCGTTGCTGTTGCTGGACATGTGGCCGCTCGGACGCAGTCGAAACGGATCGACGAGTTGGAAATGGCTGGTGGTCGAGAAGGTCCCTCTTGGCGCGCTGTCGGCCGCATCCGCCATCGTGACGCTTGCCGCACAGCATGCCGGGGGCGCCGTCAGAGACCTGGAGGCATACCCGTTTTCGGTGCGCGTGGCCAATGCGATGATGTCGTATGGACACTACGCGGTCGACCTGTTTTGGCCCGCGCGCCTTGCGGTATTCTATCCCCATCCGAACGGCTATCCGCCGCCGCTTCACCTGCTTGGCGCCGCGGCGATGATCGCCGTCATGCTGGGGGCGGCCGTGGCGCTTCGCCGGAAAATGCCCTGCGTCACGGTCGGAATCCTCTGGTTTTTCATCACCCTGCTGCCTGTCATCGGCCTGGTCCAGGTCGGATCCATGGCGCGGGCCGACCGCTACACCTACTTGCCTGCCATCGGACTTTTCATCGCGGCTGCGTGGGCCGTCGCCGCGACGACGCGCAGCAGGCCAATGGCGCAGAAGTTCGCGGCAATGATGGCGATCGCGTTGGTCGTCGTCTATGCCGTGCGCGCCCATGCGGCGGTTCGTTCATGGCGCGACAGCGAGACCCTCTTCCGCCACGCGATCGCCGTTACCGGGCCAAACCCGGTCGCCTGCACAAACCTTGGCCACGCCTTGCTCGTGAAAAACGATCTCGACGGCGCGCAAGAACAGTTCGAGACGGCCCTGCGCCTTAAGCCAGGGCACGTGCGCGCCATCATCAACCAAGGCATCGTCAGCGGCATGCGCGGCGACTTGGCCACGGCCGTCCAGCGCCTGGAACAGGCCGTCGCGCTGGCCCCCGGCAACCCCGACGCCCATGTGAATCTCGCCAACGCGCTGGCCATGTCCGGGCAATTCGATAAAGCCGCCGAACATTACGCCGCCACCCTCCGGCTCAATCCGGACGACGACGAGGCGCGTCGCCGATTGGCGCTGATAACGTCCCTTGGAGACGGTTCGTAAGAGCCGCAGGAGACTTCCCGGCGCCAGAACGGCTTCTCCAGCTCGAATCGGGGCCTGGCAGTTGGACTCGGAAAGGCCGTCTGCTATAATCCTTCGACTTGGCGGGATGTTTTTCATCATTTTGCCCCGGAGTGGGGCCCCCGCCGTCTAGAACGCCGTCATCATCAGCACGTATGCGGAAACGGTATCGTTATGCAAAAACTGCACGTCACCCAAGAAGGCCTCGACAAACTGAAAGCGGAACTCGATCATTGCCGCGAACAAACGTCGAAAATCGCCGCGACCATCGAGCATGCACGGAGCTTCGGCGACTTGCGCGAAAACGCCGAGTACCATGCCGCCAAGGAAGCCCAGGCCATGAATCATGCGAAAATCCGCGATCTCGAGGACAAAATCGCCCGGGCAACCATCGTCGACGATAGCGCCATCGACGCGACCAAAGCGTATGTCGGCGCGACGGTCAAGGTGCTCAATAAGAAAACGAAAAAGACGTTCACGTATATGCTCGTGAGCCCTGTCGAAGCGGATATGGCCAGCGGGAAAATCTCGATGCGCTCGCCGGTCGGCGAGGCCCTCTTGGGCAAATCCGTGGGCGACGTGGTCTCCGCGAAGGTTCCGGCGGGCACGATGGAATTGGAGATTCTCGAGATTTCGCGCTAGTGGAATTTTTCGGGGGGACCTCTTTGGGAAAAGAGGTTCCCGCCGAACCCCCTTCCAGAAACTTTTGAGCGTTACGCATAGCTACGCGCGAAGCGCCGAAAAAAGTTCTTGGGAAGGGGCCTGGGGAAGCCCTTCTTCCAAGAAGGGTTCCCCCAGATCGCAGCTTAACAAAAGGAACCGACATGCCGAAGCGAACCGACATCCACAAGATTATGCTGATTGGGTCCGGGCCGATTGTGATTGGTCAGGCTTGTGAATTCGATTATTCGGGCACGCAGGCATGCAAGGCGTTGCGCGAAGAGGGATACGAAGTCATCCTCGCGAACAGCAATCCCGCGACGATCATGACCGATCCCGAAACGGCCGATCGCACGTATATCGAGCCGCTCACGGCGGAGACGTTGGCGCGCATCATCGAACGCGAACGCCCGGACGCGCTGTTGCCGACGGTTGGCGGTCAGACCGGCCTGAATCTGGCGGTCGAGTTGGCGGAATCGGGCGTGCTCGAGAAGTATGGCTGCGAACTCATCGGCGCGAAACTGCACGCCATCAAGAAAGCCGAAGATCGCGGCCTGTTCAAGGAAGCCATGATCCGGTGCGGCCTCGAAGTGCCGCGCAGTCTGGTCGTCCATTCGCTCGCCGAGGCGCGGGCGTTTGGCGCGAAACTCGGGTACAAAGCCATCATTCGCCCTGCGTTCACGCTGGGCGGTTCGGGCGCGGGCGTGTCGTTCAACCGCGAGGAGTATGAAGAAGCCGTTCAAAAAGGCCTCGATGCGAGCCCGATCACGGAAATTTTGATCGAGGAATCCGTGCTCGGCTGGAAAGAGTACGAACTCGAAGTGATGCGCGATCTGCACGACAACGTCGTGATCATCTGCTCGATCGAAAACTTCGATCCGATGGGCATCCACACCGGCGACAGCATCACCGTCGCGCCCGCGCAAACGCTGACGGACAAGGAATACCAGATCATGCGCGACGCCGCGATCGCGTGCATCCGCGAGATCGGCGTGGACACCGGCGGCTCGAACATCCAGTTCGGCCTTGACCCGAAAACCGGGCGCATGGTCGTGATCGAGATGAACCCGCGCGTGTCGCGCAGTTCGGCGCTGGCGTCGAAGGCGACCGGCTTCCCCATCGCGAAGATCGCCGCAAAACTCGCCGTCGGCTATGCGCTCAACGAAATCCCGAACGACATCACGCGCGAAACCCCGGCCTCGTTCGAGCCGACCATCGACTACGTCGTGACGAAGGTGCCGCGCTGGGCCTTCGAGAAATTCCCCGGCTCGTCCGACAACCTCACCGTGCAAATGAAGAGCGTCGGCGAAGTGATGAGCATCGGGCGCACGTTCAAGGAGTCGTTGCAAAAGGCGATGCGTTCGCTCGAAATCGGGCGCTTCGGTCTCGGCTGCGACGGCAAGGACGAATCGACCACCGGCGATCCAACGTCGCAGGAAGAAAAGGATGCGCTGCTGAAGGCCGTGCGCACGACGACGCCCGAGCGCATCCTGCAGCTTGCGCGCGCGATTCGCGCCGGCGCGACGGTCGAGGAGTTGTTCGATGCGACGGCGATCGACCCGTGGTTCTTGCGGAACCTGCGCGAGATCATCGAGGAAGAGGAAGCGTTGCGCGGCGCGAATCCCGACGATGCCGCGACGTTGCGCCGGGCAAAGGAATTTGGATTCAGCGACAACCAGCTTGGGCATCTCTGGAACATGAAGCCGCTGGAAGTGCGCGAACTGCGCCAAAAACACGGAATCATTCCGACGTATAAGCTAGTGGACACCTGCGCCGCCGAATTCGAGGCATATACGCCCTACTATTACTCTACGTATCAAGACGAAGACGAGGTGCGCCCGACGGCCAAGGAGAAGATCATGATCCTCGGCGGCGGCCCCAACCGCATCGGGCAGGGCATCGAGTTCGATTACTGCTGCGTGCACGCCGCGTTCGCGCTCAAAGGCGACGGCTACGAGACCATCATGGTCAACTGCAACCCCGAAACCGTCTCGACGGACTACGACACCTCGGACCGGCTCTACTTCGAGCCGGTCACGCTGGAAGACGTGTTGAACATTTGCGAGCGCGAGAAGCCCAAGGGCGTGATCGTGCAGTTTGGCGGGCAGACGCCGCTGAATCTGGCGCAGGCGTTGTGGAAGGCGGGCGTGCCCATCATCGGCACATCGCCCGACAGCATCGCGCGCGCCGAGGATCGCAAGGAGTTTCGCGAACTTGTCGAGAAACTCGGCCTGCTGCAGCCCGCGAACGACACCGCGACGTCGGTGGAGGAAGCGCGCGTGGTGGCCGAGCGCATTGGCTATCCCGTTGTGGTGCGACCTTCGTTCGTGCTGGGCGGACGCGCGATGGAAATCGTCTACAACCAGGAATCGCTCGATCGCTACATGACCCGCGCGGTGAAGGCCTCGCCCGAGCACCCGATCCTTATCGACAAATTCATCGAAGGCGCGACGGAGATCGACGTCGACGCGTTGGCCGACGGGACCGACGTCATCGTCGCGGGCGTCATGCAGCACATCGAGGAAGCCGGCGTTCACAGCGGCGACAGCGCGTGCATCCTGCCGCCCTACGACCTCAGCGAATCGCTCATCGAACGACTGAAGGACCAGACCCGCGCTCTTGCGCGCGAGTTGAACGTCATCGGCCTGATGAACATCCAGTACGCGGTGCAGGACGACGTCATCTACCTGCTCGAAGTGAACCCGCGCGCCTCGCGCACCGTGCCGTTCGTCAGCAAGGCCACCGGGCTGCCGCTCGCCAAGATTGCCGCGCGCGTGATGGCGGGAAAGACCTTGCGTGAACTCGGCATCACGAAAGATCCGTGGCCCACGCACGTGTCCGCGAAGGAAGTAGTGCTGCCGTTCATCAAGTTTCCCGGCGTCGATATCTTGCTTGGGCCGGAGATGCGCAGCACCGGCGAAGTCATGGGCATTGACCGCAGCATGGGCATGGCGTTTGCCAAGAGTCAGATTGCGGCGGGCAGTTGCATCCCGCAAGGCGGCGCCGTCTTCATCAGCCTCAACGATCACGACAAGGCGAAGATGGGGACCCTTGGCCAAGACCTGGCCGATCTCGGTTTCACGATCATGGCCACGCGCGGCACGGCGCAGGCCCTGCGCGAACGGGGCGTCGAGGTCCAGGAGGTCTACAAAGTCGGCGACGACATGCGCCCGCACATCGTGGATCGCATGATCAACGGCGAAGTGGACTGGATCATCAACACGCCCCGCGGCATCGAGTCCAAGGCCGACGAACGCGCCATCCGCCGCACCGCCATCGAACGCGGTCTCCCCATCATGACCACCATCGCCGCCGCCAAGGCAGGCGTTCTCGGCATCCGCGCCATGCGCGACGGCAAGCCGGAGGTGATGTCGTTGCAGGAATACCACGTCCAGGATGGAAAATAGCGCGTTTCCCAAGACGCGCGAAAACGGGCTGTGCTATACTGCGGCGTTGCATGGGAACAACCGTAAACGGGGAGGACGCGACATGCCGAAGATCGCAATGATCGGCGCGGGAAGCATCGTTTTTTGCAAGACGCTCATCATGGACATTCTGGCGACGCCGTCGCTGCGGAACAGCGAGTTTCGCCTGATGAGCCGCACGCTGCCCAAGCTTGAGCGCGTCAAGCGCTTCACGGACCGCGTCATTCGGGATAACCGCCTCGACGCCAAGATCAGCGTCACGCTTGACCGGCGCGAAGCCCTCCGCGACGCCGATTTCGTCATCGTCATGCTGCAAGTGGGCGGGGTTGACGCGTTCGAACTGGACTACAAAATACCGCTCAAACACGGCGTGGACCAGTGCATCGGCGATTCGCTGGGGCCGGGCGGCGTCTTCCGCGCATTGCGGACGATTCCCGTGATGCTCGACATCGTGCGCGACATGCAGGAGCTTTGCCCAAAGGCGTGTTTGCTCAACTACGTGAATCCGATGGGCATGGTGTGCGGGGCCCTTGCGACCGTCCCCGGGCTGCCCTTCATCGGGCTGTGTCACGGCGTGCAAACGACGCTCGACCTCATTGCGCGCTACGTGGACGCGCCCAAGCAGGAGATCGATGCGCTCGTCGCGGGCATCAACCACATGGGCTGGTTCCTCTCGCTTCAACACAAGGGGCAAGACCTCTACCCGCTGTTCAAGGAGCGTTGCGAACGGCCCGAGTTCTACGTCAACGAGAAAGTGCGCATCGAAGTCATGCGCCATTTCGGCTATTTCATGACGGAAAGCACCGGGCATTTATCGGAATACGTGCCGTGGTTCCGCAAAAACCAGAAGGCGCTCGACGCGTATTGCGACGAGCCGTCGTTTGGAGGCGAGACCGGCGCCTACTATTCCTGGTGCCGCTTGATTGCCGACCGTCTGGAGAACGAGGACCTGCTGGCCGACGAGCCCACCGCGCTCGACCACCGCAGCGTCGAATACTGCTCGTACATCCTCGAAGCCATGGTGACGGGCAAGCCGTTCAAGCTGCAAGGCAACGTGCGCAACGACGGCTACATCACGAACCTGCCGCACGGCTGTTGCGTGGAGGTGCCGTGTTTCGTCGACGCGCTCGGCATCCATCCCACGTTCGTGGGCGCGTTGCCGCCGCAATGCGCCGCGCTGAACCAGAGCAACGTGACCGTCCAGACCTTGGCGATTCGGGCCGCCATGGACGGCGATCCGGACTTGGCCGCCCTGGCCGTGGCGATGGACCCGCTGACATCGGCGGTGTTGACCTTGCGCGAAACGCGGGAGATGGTCGCGGAGATGTTCGAGGCCGAGGCGCGCTGGCTTCCACAGTTTCAGGGCAAGACCCTTCGCGCGATCCCGCCGATACCGACGCCCGCGGGAACGCCGCGCGTGGAGGTGCCGCTGGACCCGGCGCTGGCCGTGGTGCATCGGTTTGGCGAGTTGGCCCAGAAGGCGTCGCACTGAACGCTGCGCTTGCCGGTCGCGCCGAGGGCAGGAACGCGGAACAAACGCCCTTGATCGTTCGCTGCCCGGCAAGTACCATCGTGGCCAGTCGCACGCGCGGCGGCCGTCATGCCGAGGGGGAATAGCAAGGGAGAGGAGAACCAGCAACCATGAGTTCGACTACGGCGACGCTGGAAGGCAATCATTTGCCGGGGATCAACGCGGATCGGCTTTTCAAGGGGAGTTGTCTGGCTTTGATCGCCACGGCGGTGAATTTCGCGGTCATGGGCGCGATCATGGGGCCGTTGAAGGAACAGTTCATCCTGACCAACGAGCAGGTGGGCTGGATCGGCGGCGCGGGATTGTGGGGCTTTACGCTATCCATCCTGATCTTTGGGCCGCTGTGCGACGCGCTGGGCATGCGGTTCCTGTTGTGGCTTGCCTTTGTCTGCCATTTCGCCGGCGTGTTGATCATGATTTTCGCGACCGGCTTCACCATGCTGCTGGTAGGTCAACTTACCATTGCGATGGGCAACGGCCTGGTGGAGGCGGCCTGCAATCCGCTGATCGCCACCATCTACCCCACGCGCAAGACCGCCAAGCTGAACCAGTTCCACGTCTGGTTTCCCGGCGGCATCGTGATCGGCGGTTTGGCCGCCTACCTCCTGGATAAGCTGGGAATTCCCTCGTGGCAATTGAAGTTGTGCGTCATCCTTGTCCCGACGGTTATCTACGGACGCCTGTTCATCGGCCAGAAATTTCCCAAGACCGAACGTTTGCAGTCGGGCATCTCCTTTAGCGGCATGGTGCACGCCACGCTGATGCGCCCGCTCTTTCTCGTGTTGCTGGTCTGCATGGGCATCACCGCATCGCTCGAACTCGGGCCCAACCGCTGGATTCCCTCCGTGCTGGAATCGGGCGGTATTCCAGGCATTCTCGTGCTGGTGTGGATTAGCGGTTTGATGGCCCTGTTGCGGTTCTATGCGGGTCCGGTCGTGCATCGGCTTGCCCCGACCGGCATTTTGCTGCTTTCCGGGATCCTTTCGGGCGCGGGGCTGATCTGGCTGAGCTACGCCGAGTCGACCGCGATGGCGTTCGTATCGGCGACCTTGTTCGCGGTGGGCGTTTGTTATTTCTGGCCGACCATGCTCGGCATCGCCTCCGAACGCGTTCCGAAGGGAGGCGCGCTGGCCTTGGCGTTGTTGGGCGGGTTTGGCAACGTCATTGTGGGGATGGTCGCATCGCCGCAGATGGGCACCATCGCCGATCGCTACGGCCATGACCGGCTGCCCGTCGTCGAAACGCGCGCCGTGCTGCAGCGAGTCACGACCGTATATGCGGCGGCGGCCTCCGGAGAGGCCCAGACGCGACTCGCCGTGGACGTCGAACGCGCGCGGGAAGAGGCCCAAAAAGTCCTGCAACAGGCGACCGGCGACTCGTTGCCCATGATCGAGACCGCCAACGCCCTGCGCACCGCGATCAACTGCGCGCCGAACACGGAAGAAGGCAGAGCCGTGGCGGCGGAAGCCAAGAAAATTTTGGGTCCCGCGGACAATTACGGCGGCCGCATGTCGTTCCGCTATGTCGCGCCGTTCTCGATCGTGTTGATTCTTGTTTTTGGGACGCTGTGGCTGAGCGACCGCAGAAAAGGCGGGTATAAAGTCGAGACGATCGGGGATCGCTAACAGGCGACCGGGGAGTTTGTTTGAAACAAGCTCCCCGGTTTTTTGTTGAAAAAAAGGGAGGCCGCGCAACATGGGCCGAACATTCCGGGCAAGGTGTTCGGACGAGGGAGCCAGCATCCATGTTGCGCGGCGAGCCTGAATCAGGCCGAAGGCAGCCGCAGCGCTTTTCAGCCTGCATAAACCTGCGTCGTCTGGAGGAAAAGCAAACGCTGTGCCAAAGCGTTTTTGTGATGTAACGCCTTGTGCGAAAAGAGCTTGGGTGCGAAGTGGCCTGGTAGCGCTCGGCGAATGGGGCGATGGGGTTACGTTTGCGTAGTCTTTGGATGCCGGAAGATACTGAAATGTGGGTTGCGGGCGAGGTTTCTCCCCTGCTTTCGCGATCCGGATAGATGTTTCCCTGTGCGCGGGGGCACAGGGCGCCGCTGCCTCTTGTTCGGACGCGCCGTCCTTCAAGCCGCCTGGGGTTGCTTTCGGAAGCGGGTTCGTGAAAAATCGTTGCGCCCGTCCGCGAGTGCGAGGAACACGGGCGCGTTTTTTTCATGCGGCGACGTGATGCGCGCGAAACGGGAGAGTATGACAACATTCACGCAATCTGCAAACGCTTACACGGTGGTCCAGACCTTGCGCAATGGCGTGACCGTGGCGCTGGAGCGTCTTCCGTATTTGCGATCCATTGCGGCGGGCGTCTGGATCAACGCCGGAAGCGCCTGCGAGACGCCCGCCCAGACCGGGGTGTCGCATTTTCTCGAACATCTTTTTTTCAAGGGCACCAAAGCGCGCACCGCGCGGCAGCTCATGGAGGCCGTCGAAAGCCGTGGCGGGCATTTGAACGCATTCACGTCGCGCGATCACACGTGCGTCTACATCAAGACGCTCGACGCGCACACGCTCGACGCGATCGAAATTCTCGGCGACATCATCAAGAACTCGCAGTTCTTCGACTTCGAGAAGGAGCGCGGCATCATTCTCGAGGAGATCGCATCGGCCGAAGACGTTCCCGAAGACTACGTGCACGACGTCTTTTGCGAGCGTCTTTGGCCGGATCACGCGCTCGGGAGGCCCATCACGGGCACGGAAGAGTCGGTGTCCGGCTTGAGCATCGAAGACGTGCGCGCCTATTTCCAATCGTGGTACGTTCCCGAGAATATCATCGTCTCGATCGCGGGCAACTTCGAGATCGAGCCGGCGCTCGACGCGATTGCGCGCGAATTCGAAGGCATCGCGGCGCGCCCCTCGCCGCCCGCGCCCGGGCGCCCCGTTTTCGGCGCCTGTCTCGACCGCGTCATCCGTCCCATCGGGCAGCATCATGTCTGTTTCGGGTTTCCAGGCCCCGATTCGCGCGACCCGCGCCGCTTTGCGTACGACGTGCTGTCGAATGTCGTTGGCGGCGGATCGACGTCGCGGTTGTTCGAGGAAATTCGCGAACAGGCGGGGCTTGCGTATTCGATATACTCGTTTCACTATTGCTACCGCCCCGCGGGCACGCTTGGCGTGTACGCCGCCGTGGCGCCGGAAAACTTGACGCAGACCATCGACTTGGCCTGCCGCGAACTCCGCAAGATGCGCGAGGAACCCGTCCCCGAGAGCGAGTTGGCCATGAACCGGGAAATGCTGAAGGCCAACCTTCTGATGGGGCTCGAGAGCACGTTCAACCGCATGGCGCGCCAGGCAAAATCGCTGATGATTCACGGACGCATCGTGCCGCAAGACGAAGTCGTCGAGAAAATCGAAGCGGTTTCCGTGGAGGACGTGCAGCGTCTCGCGCACGAAATATTCGTTTCCGAACAATGCGCGGCCGTTATCCTCGGTCCTGAAGACGCGGAGCGCATGAAAGCGTTTCCGTTATGATGGGCCCCGTGGAAATTCGCGTGTCGCGCGAGCCGGGCTGCGAAGACATTCCGTTGCCCGCCTACGAGACCGAACATGCCGCGGGCATGGATATCCGCGCCGCCGTGGGGGAACCGATCGTGTTGCAGCCCGGCGAACGCGCCTTGGTGCCGACGGGTCTGCGGATTGCGCTGCCGCCGGGCGTCGAGGCCCAGGTGCGCCCGCGCAGCGGCCTCGCCATGCGTCACGGCCTTTCGCTGCTGAACAGCCCCGGCACGATCGATCCTGACTATCGCGGCGAGGTGCGCATCATCATCGCGAACCTCGGCCAAGAGCCGTATGCCATTCGCCGCGGCGATCGCATCGCGCAATTGGTCATCGCGCCGTTTGCGCGCGCGCAATGGCGGTGCGTCGAAATCCTTGACGACACCGGACGCGGCGAGGGCGGCTTCGGCAGCACGGGCCGGCAGTAGCGCCATGAAGCCGTCCATTCTGCTCACGTTGCGCCGCGGCGTCGAGAACATCGCGCGGACGCTTCTCGAGCAGGCGGACGTTGACCTCATTGTCTTGTACGACGACATCGAGCCGCTGTTTACGAGCTTGGATATTCCCTGCCGCCGTTTCTTGAGTTTCCTTTCGCCCGCCGAGATGGCGCTCGCACAGCTCGAGGCGCGGCGGCGCGCCCTGGCGATCGAAAGTTTTCTGCATTCACCCGGCTTTGATCAGCGTTGCGCCGCCATGGGCTTTGACCCAAGCCTCGCCGCAAGCATCCGGGCGGCAATGACCGCAACGATTCCGGACGATTTCCTCCAGGAAATCGTATACCTGGATTGTCTGCGTCGATGCGACAGCCAATGCGACCTGCGGCTTGTCCTCGTGCATCAGGACGTCGCCCGCGACACGCGCACGCTCGTTGAGGGCGCGCGCCGCCTCGGGATTCCAAGCCTTCACTTGCTACACGGTCATCCTTACGGGACTGTCAACCTTCACGACACGCTTCACGCCGACGCCATCGCGGTGTATGGGGAGGAATCCCGCGCGATCTACCGCGCTTTCGGGGCGCCTGACGATCGCATTCACCTCACGGGAAATCCGGAATGGGACATTCATTTTCGTCCGGCGGAGGGGTCGCTTCGGGCGAAGCAGTGCGCGCCGCTCGGGCTCGATCCCGATCGTCCCATCGTTGTGTACGCCATGACGTTCACGCATCGTTTCAGCGCGGCGAGCATTCGCGCCGCGGCAAGCAAGAATCGTGTGGATGACGCGGCGCTTGAAGCGCTGGCGTGTTTATCCCGCCGACATCCCGACTGGCAAGTCGTGATTCGGCCGCACCCCAACGAATTTACCGCCAAGGATCGCTGGCTCGCGCGGGCGCAGACGGCCGGCATCGAACGCTGCGTCATCGATGTGATTACTTCTCCCGCCGCGTGCATCGCCATGACCGATTTGCTGGCGTGTGTCCAGTCCAATTTGGGGATTGAGGCGATCATTGCGGGCAAACCGGTGATCAACATCGCCATAGACACATGCGGCGGCGAACTTTTTCAGGACGGGCTTGGCCCCTTGTTTCGCGAGGGAGACGCGGCGGTCACGGTTTGCGAGGCCGCAGGCATCGCCCCGGCCATCGAGGCTGCCTTGCTCGATCCCCAGACGCAAGAGACGTTTTGGGCGCGCCGTCCCGAGACGGTGCGGCGGTTTCACTCGTTTGCCGACGGCAAGTCTACGGAACGCGTGTGCCGCCTCATGTTGGACATGATGGCGCATGGAGACCGCTACCGGATTCCGGTCGATCGCTTTCCGGAAACCGAAAAAGCTCTTGTTGAGGCGACGCCGCGCGGCGAGGGGCGGCTGTTGGCGTTGGGGCGCGCGGCGCGGCATGTTGCGAGGATGTTCGAAATCGTGCGCGGCGCCGAGATTTCAGCGTGCGAGACTGTCTCCGCGTTGCCGGAAGGCCCGTGGGACGCCATCATTGTGTCGGACCCGATGCCTCACGATGGGGATGCGGAGGGCCTGCTGCGCGATTGCCTGTGCCGTTTGGCTCCGGACGGGACGATCGTGATGACGTTTTTTCACAGCGGGACTTTGGAAGCGGTCGAGGGCTATCGGGCTCGTGCGTGGGCCCCTCCCCGGAGCGGGGCCGATCCCGCCTGCCTCATGAACGGCTACTCGTTTGCCGGAATGAAAGTCCTGCTTTCGCGCTGCGGCCTCGAACTTGTTCAGTGCTGCCACGTGCCCACGGCCGCCATCTCCTCCGCATTCAACACCCACCTCGGGCAGTCCCCGGAGATCGGCGCCGACACGCACCCCCTCTACGGCATTCACTACTCTGTCGTGGCCGCCCGCGCCGCGCCGCCGTCGCGTCCCTGACCCCTCGTTTTTTCATGGGGTGCTGTTTGCTTTTTGGAAAAGGATGGAGTAAACTCCTGACAATATCGTACTGCTGCCAGGTAGCGGATTGGCGACAAGCGCCGAATCCTGTTGGCTACGTTCACCATCAAAGCATGGCTACTCACCTTTGTGTTGTTTCCCACTTTGCCGGTGTTCAGCAGGCAAAGAATGTGTCTCGACCGGCAACGTCCGGCAGACCGAAAGGGAAATGACGTATGACTTTTGATGATTTCAGTATCGATCCGCGTTGTCTCAGAATTCTCAAAGCCCAGGAACTCGTGGAGCCCACGCCCATTCAGGCGCAGGCCATTCCGGTGGTGCTCGAAGGCGGCGACGTGCTGGGCATTGCCCAGACCGGCACGGGCAAGACGCTGGCGTTTGTGTTGCCGTCCCTGACGCGCATCGCGAAGGGGCCGAAAAAGGGCATCGCCATGCTGGTGCTCACCCCGACGCGCGAACTCGCCGTCCAGGTGAACTCCGTGATCGAACCGTTCGCCAAGGCGCTTGGGTTGCGCTCGGTGTGCATCTATGGCGGCGCCGGAATGGTCCCCCAAGAGCAAGCATTGCGCCAGGGGCGCGCGATTGTCGTCGCGACGCCGGGCCGGTTGCTGGACCATATCGGACGCGGCAACATCCGCTTCGATCGCTTGTCGGTGTTGGTGCTGGATGAGGCGGACCGCATGCTGGACATGGGGTTTATGCCGCAAATCCGGCGCATCTTGTCGCTGCTTCCGCGGGATAGACAGACGCTGTTTTTCTCCGCGACGTTTCCGGACGAGGTGGCGCGGTTGGCCTCGTCCATGCAAAACGCCCCGGAGCGCATCTCGATCGGCGCGGTGACCGCCCCGATCGACACCGTCCAGCAGAAGCTGTATACCGTGGACCCTGCGGGAAAAATCTCGTTGCTAGCGAAGCTGCTCGAGGCTCCCGAGATGCGTTCTTCGCTGGTGTTCATCCGCACGAAACGCCGCACGGACCACGTCGCGCGGGCCTTGCACAAGCGCGGGTTCCGCGTGCAGGCGATCCACGGCGATCGTTCGCAGAATCAGCGCCAGCAAGCGCTCGATGGATTCCGGCAGGGGCAGTACGATGTATTGGTCGCCACGGACGTCGCCGCGCGCGGCATCGACGTTCAGGGGATCAGCCACGTCATCAATTTCGACATTCCCAAGTGCGCGGAGGATTATATTCACCGCATCGGACGCACGGGGCGCGCCAACATGCAGGGCGACGCGATCACATTCGTGTCGCCGCAGGAGTGCGCGGAACTGGGAGCGCTCGAGACGTCCCTGGGCAAAAACCTGGAGCGCGAAGAATGGGAAGGCGCCGTGCCGGTCCTCACGCTTTTCCGGCCCATGGAAGATCGCGGCAAAACCGTTTCGCGAAGCAAACAACGCCGGCGTCCTAGCCTGCTGCGCCGTCGATAGGCCGAGACATTCGAACAAGCCGGGGCCGTCTTCGCTCTTTTTCGAGCAAGACGGCCCCGGTTTTGCTGTGTATTCCCTTAGTGATGAGCTCTTGTTCAAAATGAAACGAAATCAGAAGAACTTTAACGCAAGAACACAGAGCAGAAAGGGCGTCAAGATTCGCCGTGTCTGAGTCGGGAATCACACGCATCCGCGAAAAAGAACCCTCACCCACGAAACACGCAAACGCCACGGGAAAAAGAGCGGCATCCGATCCGCTTTTGATGTGCGTCTTTGAATCGGGCCTCTTTTCTCTGCGCTCTTTTCGCGCTCTGCATGGAAGGAATTTCGATCCGTAACGCAGAGACGCGGAGGACGCAAAGAAACGCAGAGCGATCTCATTCGAGATGGTTGACGATCTGCTTGAGGCCGTCTACGATCCGCAACTCTTGGAAATTCATGTTGAGGCCAAGATGTGTTCCGGCACTCGAAGGGTCTATGTCTTCGCGTGATCCTTTTCGGTCATCTCTTCTTTCGCTTTCACGTCCACAACGACTTTTCCTGCCGCTCCAATAAGCCGTTCCGAAATCTCGTTCTCGTGCGCTTTCCTTCTCGGCGTTGCTCGGCGTTCTCTGCATCTCTGCGTGAAGGAATTTCGAACCGTAGCGCGCAGAGATTGCGAAGTTCGCAAAGAAGAGCATCTGCGCTCGTTCTTGTCGGCGACATCCGTGTGTCTTTGTGGTGAATCTTGGCTCCGCTTTGCCGGGTCAGGACTTGGCGTTTGCGTTGTGCGTCGCCGGCGCCGCCGCCGCGAGAAGGGCTGACAACCGGTCCCAGTAGGCGAGGGCCGCCCAGAGCAGGAACGGCAAGGTCATCACGGTGTATTCGCCAATCGCAATCACGCTTTGCGCAAAGGCCGGATTCTGGATGATGGTCTGGTAAAACGCACAAGCCAGAATGAGGTATGCGGCATGGCCCGCGCTCAGGATCGCCATGCCGATCCCCAGAATGCGCAGCCGCTTGAGCCACGCGATCCGGGGCGTGGCAAGCACGAGCGCCACGAAGGGAGCGACGTTGGTGACAAGGCGGGCGACATCGAGAATCCGGTAGCGGCCTTCGACGACGTAGGCCAGCGTGATGCCGGTGTTGAGGATGCCCTCGGGCTTGACCGCGATGCTGTCGATCGGCACGCCAAAGGCCAATCGAAGCGCGAAGGCGCTGACGTGCCCCAGCAACCACACGTACGCGGGCATGACGGTCCACCATAGGGGCAGGCACACGGCCGCAAACACCGCGAATTTCACGCAGAAAAACAGCACGTCGACTACGCGGTTTTCGTTTCGCATTTCTGTCTCCGGTTTACGAATAGTTCCACCCAGAGCAGCCACACGGCCACCACGAAAATGATGTAGATTCCCTGCCAGATATAGTGGTGGACAAAATCGAAGATTTTCCCCTCGCGATCGTACGCCCCCAGCCCGGCCAAAAGCGCGAGACGGGCCAGGTTGATGCCGTACAGAACCGGCAAGCCCAGCGCCAAGCCCGCGATCCGCCGCCAGAATCCCGCGGGAAACGCAAGAATGCCGGCCAAATAGATCGCCATCGCCGAGAGGGCGCCGCAGTCCGGCACGACGCGGAAACGGAAGAAACGGTCTTCGTCATCGCCGTACACCGATCCCAGAACCGCGGGGGCGGTGCCTTGCGGCGGGGCGAGCACGGCCTTCTCGGGAAGAGATTGCGACAGGGCGTCGCGTTCCTGGCGCAACGATTCGAGTTTCGCGGTTTTTTCCTCCTCGCTCAACAGGGTGTTGCTGTTGACGCGGCGGATTTCGCCTTCGATTTCGCGCAGGCGGCTTTTGGGGCCAACCTTGGCGACGAATTCAATCAGGGGGCCTGACTGGATCGCATCGCCGGAACTTCGCATTTTCAATTCCAGCAGGAAGGCGGTTTGGGCCTGCGCGATTTGTTCTGTTTCGCGAAGCAACGCCGCGAAATCTTTCGCGGTTTGCTCCTCGTCCTGCGAAGCGGATTCCGAAAGATAGGCGAAACGGCCTTTCGCGGCTTGGAGCCGGGTCATGGCCTCCGCATTGGGAGGGATGAGCTGGCCGGGCCGCCCGATGCCCCTGTCCAGGCGATCCATGCGTTCCTGGAGATGGTCCTTGATCTGTTCGAGCGACGCGCCGTCGAGGCTTTCCATTCCGGCGATTGCGGCCAGCCGGAGGTCGTATTCGCGCGCCAAGGCTTCGCGCAAGCGCTGGCGATACTGATACACCTCCCACGAGGAAAGGGGATTGCCTTCCAGGTTCGTGGACGGGTCCATGGCCGGCGCCTGCTCTCCGCGCGCCCAGGCTTGCGTGGCCTGGCGGACGTAGTTTTCTCGTCCGATGAGTTCGTCGCCGCCTTCGAGGGTGCACTTGTGCGCGAAGGGTTTCAGGAGGGCGGCGGTATGGCGTCCCACCTGGAACAAATACCAGTTCATGGAGCGGCTGTTCGAGGAAAGGTTGTACACGGCCAGAAACACCGCCGTGTACAGCAGGAACAGGATGACAAACTTGGCCCCTGCGCCGCGACCTGGTTGTTTGGAGGGTTGTTCGTCGAGAGGCTTGTCTTGCGAGGGCTGTTGTGTTGCCATGGTAGACCCCGGTTTTCCCCATGTGTTGTGGTGGCCGTACAGACGGCAAGAATAGCAGGGCGCGCGGTGCGGCGCAAGCGGGGCGTCGGCGCGCCGTTGTGTTGGCCGGTTCTTTGCGGTACACTGAAGGCGGCGGCGAAATGCGAGGTCTGTCTCGATAGCGCGCCAGGGAGGCGTTCCATGTCGAAAAAGCGGTTTTGGGCGAGCGTAGCCCTGTTTCTGGTGCTTTTCTTCACTTGTTTTATGTATGCCGGCCCGGTCGTCGCGGCGCCCAAAGCTCCCGAAGCGGATGGCGGCGGCGACAAGTCCTATATGGACAAAAAGGGCATCGAAGGGCTTTTTAGCGGCGGCGGCAAGAAGGATCCACGCGCCCCCAAGACTTGGCAAAAGGCTTTGGGGATCGGCTCGATCGTCGTGATGGTCATCGCGCTGAAATATTTGTAGCCAGAATGGTTCATGCGCGGGCAGAAGGTTTCCTGCATTCCGCGGACAGAGGTGCGGGCGCAGGAACAGACGGACCGCCATGGGGGGCGGCCTACCGCGGCGGCAGTGTGGAGTCAAGGAGGGGGAGGCGTGGAGACCTCGAAAAAGCGCATTCTTGTCCTGGACGATGAGCCGAGCATCCTGGACGTCCTGACGCAGCATTTGCGGGCGCAGGGCTATGTATGCGAGGCGACGACTTCCCCGTCGCAAGCCCTTGAAATGCTCCAGACGCGCCCCTTCGCCCTGTTCCTCACGGATCT
>ERZ795030.1946-NODE-1946-length-26124-cov-9.735126_pt1 | contig 26124 bp, 11 predicted proteins | sample MGYA00375122_ERZ795030 | MGnify/ENA primary metagenome ERZ795030 (study PRJEB30165, sample SAMN05720146) | activated sludge metagenome | isolation source: anaerobic digester from wastewater treatment plant | place: Japan | collected 2015-04-20 ... | reverse complement strand
AGAGGATTTCGAATTCAAGTTCCGCTAGGAACGATACATACTAACGACGGGTTTTAACCCGGCGACAAAAATAACGAATAAAAAAAGTCCCAGCGGGACGACAGATTTGAGCTTTAGAAACGAGGATGCTAGGAATAAGTTTTCGAAACAAGGATTTAAGGATTTTAGGATTTAGAGGATTGGTTTATAAGCCACCGAGGGCACCGAAATCACCGAAAAAAATAAATGGTAACATACTTGTTTTGTGTTACAATTTTGGAGTAATCAGCTAAAGAATATCAGCTTCCTACTAACTATTTTTTTAACAACTAATCTGGAATCTCGTCTCCAAATACCAAAATTGTGAGCCAAAACAAGAACCAAAAGCTCCTTGGGGTTGCATAAAATATAGTCACCTTTGTATTTGAAAACGGGTTAAAACCTGTTGTTCGTTTCTACTGATCTTAACGGAACTCTTTTACCGGCAGTGTGTTATAGTTATGTTTTGTCATTCTATGCGCCGGGTTAAAACCTGTTGTTCGTTTCTATTGATCTTAACGGATCTCTTTTACCTGTAGTGAGTTATAATATAATATTGTCATAATATGCATTGGGTTTTAATCCAGAGAAGAAATGTAAGCACGCAGATCACGCAGATTACGCAGAAGGAATAGGTATGGGATGAACAGGATTTTAAGGATTTTAGGATTTAGATGTGTAGCCGGAGGACGCCGTTCCTCTGCAAGAAATATCCTCTTACAGATCACGCAGATTACGCAGATTAAGTTTTAGAAACAAGGATTTAAGGATTTTAAGGATTTAGAGGATTGTATTTTATAAATGACGATTAGTCGGCTTTAAGTCAAAATCGGCCTTTTCTATGAGATTATTAATGACCTTATTCAAAAATAGGAAAAAATAATGAAATGAGTTGGCAGATCACATGGAAAACCGATTTTAACTCAAAGGCCGACACAATGATAGCGATGGTGGCGTAAGCCCCTCGAAAATTAGCACAAAATGAAATAAAGTTCCGCTAGGAACGATACATACTATCCAAGGGTTTTAACACAGAGGAAAAAAGAGATTGACATAATTGGGCAATTTCTGTGTTTGGAACGCAGTAGAAAATAAGCTGTTTATAATGATATTTGGGAGAAATAGCATATGAAGTTATTCAGATTTCGCCTAATCTTTCTCCTTCTGTTTCTATTCATAGTGTTTAGCACAGTGATAATAGCCCAGAAACAGACGGAGGAGGAAAGATATGTTGTAGAAGATTTCAAAGTAGAAGATATTCCTGCTGACGATGGAACGGGATTATTATTATCCTGGAAGCCTCTTGAACGAAGCAAACGCATTATCGAATATCGTGTTTACCGGGGAGTTAGTCCTGACAGATTATTTTTCCTGGAAGCCATACCTGTTAATGTAAAAACGGGTGTTGCATCGGATAGGATGTATTATTATGACAATTCTGGTAGTGAATTTTTCGATATTACCTCTCCCAGCGAGTTAAAGAAGGAAAAACAGCAGGGTAAGAATAGTCCTCTATATCAAAAAATGCCTCGTAACATTCCAATTTTAGCAGAAATGGCAGGTAAATATTCTCTGCTTTCCGTTAGTGAAAAGAACAATTACTATTACAGAAGCCAGAAAGTAACTCTGGATAAAATGCCACAATCAAAAACGAAGAGTTCTTTTCCTGAAGAGGGAAAGACATATGCTGGTTTGAAGGATAATCAGCAAACGGTTCTTTGTTTTCTAAATCCTGGCGAAAAGTATTATTATTCAGTTGTAGCAGTAAATGAGAGGCGTTTGTATCAAAAACCTGCCAAGATCACTTATGGAATTCCGGTTCCCAATCCTCCTAATCCAGCTGCTGCTTTTCACACTGTAGTTTTGGAAGACCTAAAAGAGTTAAGGTTTGAATGGGAGCTTCCTATATTCAGTTCGGACATAGTTCAATATCGAATTCATAAAATATCAGCTACTGCAGATTCTTTATGGAATAATATACGCTATCATCCTAAGGTTGTAGATCAGCATACGGTTGTGCTCAATCAGGGTTTAGTAGGTTATGGTTCAATGAAGAATTACTGCAGTGTTAACATTCCCCAAGGTAGTTCCTTAGATGAATATAAAAATGCTGCTTATTCACTGGAATTAATAGATGCAGATGGCTACAGCAGTTTTTCCAATCTTTCCAAGCCGCGGATCAAGAATAGTGGTAATCTTCCTGCCAAGCCTATTTTTCATATGGAAGATAAACCTAACGATAAAGGTGATCGGTTAACAGTTGTTTGGGATCATCCTATTTGTTATGTAGTTAAAACCACGGCAATAAACGAAAAATATGATAAATTCAGAGTGAATTACCAATTGAATCAGACCGAAACCCAAAAAGTGGATAATATCTTTTTTGAGTTTTATAAGAATGGCGAAGATAAGCCCTTTGCTCGAATCAATGAATTTTATCAAGACAATATTGTGATTTTAAAGGTCCCCAATGGTTATGATTACAAAAAGGGGTTCCGAGTGAAAATTAGAATGAAAGGCGAGCCCGAAATTCCAGAGGATTACTGTCTGGAGCAAAATTTGGAATATGATCCTCAAATGCTTGCCATTATGCCTACTAATGCACTATACCGCAATGGGAAAAATGTTTCCAAAATTAACAATATCGTTTATCGTAAAAGTGTTACTTCTCCCCAGTTAACTTTGGTTAAACGCAATACATCATATGATAACTCTTTGGATGTAAACATTCCTTATGCCAGTATAATTCAAAAGCCGGTTGAGGGATTCAGTTTTGCCCAAGGTGATTCGCTGATTACTTTTATTAATGGTGAACGAACTGCTCGCAAACTGAAAAGTGGAGATATAAAAACTCCCCTCGCTTTACTTTCGCCCAAGGTTGATCTAGTTTATGATAAGGATAATGCAACCCGGATCGAAACAAATATATTTCCCGATTTAGGTAAAAAGGAAGCGGAAGAAAAAGTAAAGGAACTGAATACAACGCTGTCGGAGTTGAAAGCTCAAAAAGCAATGTTAACTGATCCTGCAGTAGTTGCCCAAATAAATCAAAACATAGAGCAGGTTCAGAAACAAATAAATGCTTACAGTAAAAACGAGAGCTTGGTTTCCGCTAATAAAATTACCGACCGAAAAAAGCGGATGCGCTTTATTGCTAAAATTAGAGAAGATTATACGCGCTGGACAAGCTATCAGGTAGTTCGTTCTGATGGTAGAGGTCTTTTTACTGAAAGTGATATGTTAAAAGACGGCGATGATATTCTATATATGAAACCGATTTCCAATGTGTTTGACACAAATAAATATACTACCCTCGTAGCAATGTTGATATTTGGGATAATGGTGGTGGTCTTTATCAGTTTAGCCAAACGCGGCAAGGACCTATACATTCGTCCCATAGCAGGTTTAGAAGAAATTGATACAGCTGTTGGCAGAGCCACAGAAATGGGTCGCCCGATAATGTATATGATGGGTCATGGTAGTGTTAGTGATGTAGCAACAATTGCTTCAATGGGTATTTTAAGTTTAGTTGCTCGCAAAACAGCTGAATATGATATAAAACTTATCGTGCCTGTTTACAATTATATAGTGATGCCTATTGCCCAAGAAATTGTTAGAGATGCGCATTATTCTGCAGGCCGTCCAGATAGCTTTGATAAAAATAATGTATTCTTTTTAACCGATGTTCAGTTTGCTTATGTAGCAGGTGTGAATGGAATTATGATTCGTGAGCGAGCTGCCACGAATTTCTTTATGGGTTATTTTAGTGCGGAAGCATTGTTGATGACGGAAACAGGAAATTCCCTGGGTTCTTATCAGATTGCAGGAACCGATGCTGTAACCCAGATTCCTTTCTTTATAACTACTTGTGATTATACTTTAATCGGAGAAGAGCTTTATGCTGCTTCTTCTTATTTAAATCGTGAACCAATGCAACTGGGAACTTTGAAGGCACAGGATTATTATAAGTTTCTCATTTTCGCTTTTGTGGTTGTCGGAGCGGTGCTTTCCAGTTTTCAGTTAACAGGTCTTGCAGAAATATTTCCCGTTAAATAAATGAGGTCTTAGATGAAGAAAACAATACCTTTAATCATTGTAATCTTGGGTGGCATAATCTTTGTGATATATGCCTTTAGTCCCCACAAGCTTATACAGGATGATTTTTACAACAAGTTTTACATTCCCTGGGTTTATGCTTCCATCCCTTGGGCTGCATTACTGGGAGTAATGAGTTTAACTATGATGCACAGCAATAAGATAAAAAGGCGTGCTCCTAAATGGCAATATAGCTATTTCTTTTTTGCTGGATTCATTATTACTTCTCTTGCTGGTTTTATTGGTGGAACGCAAAAAGGAAGTGCTTTGATGTGGATTTTTGAGAATATGCAAATGCCGATGAGCTCTACGATGTTTTCGTTATTGGCATTTTATATGGCATCTGCAGCTTATAAAGCATTTAGGGCTCGTTCTGCGGAAGCGACGGTTTTACTGATTGCTGCTATTGTAGTGATGTTGGCACAAGTGCCTTTGGGAGTGAAAATCTATAAAAATCTACCGGTTATTTCTCAATGGATTTTGGATGTTCCCAATCTTGCTTCCAAGCGTGGAATTGCTATTGGAGTAGGTCTTGGGGGTGTGGCAACTTCCCTAAAAATACTTTTGGGCATAGAACGTTCCTACTTGGGTGGAACGGATTAAGGAAAGGGGGGAAAACAGGATGAATTTTTTTGAAAGAATGCAAAATTTAGACCGGCGCTGGATCTACATTGTTGTAGCTCTGGCAATCATCATTCCCTTAATGATTCCTTATAATTCGGATAATGTAACTTCTCCGCCAACGGAGAATCTGTATCAGATGATAGATTCTTTTGCCGGCAGAGAAGATAGAGCCGTGTTATTAAGTTTTTTACATGATGCTTCCACGATGTCTGAGCTTTATCCAATGGAAATTGCCATAATCAGACATTGTTTTGAACGCAATATCAAGGTCTTCGCTCTCTCTTTTCTAACTTCAGGAGCACCTATTATTGACTATGCTTTCAATTCTGTGAAAGAAGAATATCCAGATATTAAAAGTGGAGTGGATTATTGTAATTTTGGCTATAAGCCTCAGCCTATGGCCATTGTTTTGGGTATGGGAGATAATATTGCCAATGCTGTAAATACGGATGCTGAAGGACGCAAGCTGGAGAGTTTGCCGATTATGAAAGGAATTAATAACTACAACGAAATGAACCTGGTAGTAGAATTTTCCGGAAGCACGGCAGGAACTTATTGGATATATTATGCTCGTCCCAAATTTGGAGTGAATGTAGCTTTGGGAGTTACCGCTGTTATGGCTGCTGATGAATATCCTTATTTACAATCGGGTCAATTGATTGGGATGCTTTCTGGACTAAAAGGTGCAGCTGAATATGAGAAGCTGGTTGATGTTTTTGCCGCTTATCGTGATCCGAAAGTTGATTATAGAGTAAAGATGGATGCGGAAGGCAACAAAATTATTCCGGGGCGTCCTTTCGGCAAAGAAGTGCTCAATGATGAAGGCACGAAAAAACTAATTAATATTACCACTCAGACCAAGGCGGAATTTACTCCTGCCGATTATGCTGCTTTCGTAGCCAAATATCCAGAGGAAAAAGCTATTTTCGATTCTCTCAAAGAGCTCGAAGGGGAGAAAATAATTATTGATGTAAGTAAAATAACCCCCGAGCTAAGAAATCAGATGGGCGAATATGCCTATCGCGAAATAAATCAGCTTACTCACAATATAAACTATAAATTTAAAGTTGCCAGAATTGGAATGAATGCTCAATCTGTTGCTCACATAATGATTATAGTTTTTATCATTATGGGTAATATTGGTTATTTCATTCAGAAATCCAAAGTGGTAGAAAAGTAAAGAACGGGAGGATAACAATGAGTTTCGAATTATTTAGTAATCTAGTGGCTGCGTTTTTCACGCTATGTATTTTCTCCTTCCTGTATAAGGATAACCCACTCTATCAGATGGCGGAACAACTTTTGGTAGGAATTTCCTTAGGTTATTCTTTGGTCTTTACTTATGAACGGATATTTATTCCTTATATATGGCAACCGATTGTGCTCAAGCATAATTTTATCCTTATTTTTCCTACCCTTTTAGGAATACTGTATCTGTTCCGTTTTTCTCGTAAACTGGGTTGGCTTTCTCGTTACCCTATTGCTTTTTCGATGATTGGAATTGGATTGGGTGTTCCCTTAGGAATTCATGCTGGAATTTTAGTTCAGATGCGTCAGGCAATGGTTCCTGTAGAGAACATCAATCTCTTTCTTATTTTATTAGGCACAATTGCAGTGTTGTTATACTTCTTCTTTTCCAAAGCGCATACTGGTGCTTATGGAAAGTTTGTAGGCATTGGGAAATGGTATATGATGATTGGTTTTGGAGCTTCATTTGGAATGACAGTTATGGCTCGTATCTCATTGCTGATTGGTAGAATCCAGTTCCTCGTAATTGATGTGCTGGGACTAATGAAATAGCTGTTATTTCCAGGAACCGGTAAAAAAGGTAAGACAAAAAAATCACAAGTTCTTACCCAATTACTTACTGGAATCCTGGCTAAGGGATAGATAAATGAAAAAATACCTGATTTTAAGCTGTATAATCTTAGTGATAGCAATTTCATTGCTTTCTACAGATGAAGCCAAACCCGAATCCCTGAAGGGCAAAGTAACTGAATTTAGTGCCACCGATATGCCTTTTGACGATGGTGCTGGAATCGTTTTAAAATGGAAACCTTTGGATAAATCACACCGTGTGATTAAATATAATATATACAGAGGCGTTAGCCCTGATTCTCTGTTTTTACTTAACAGCATCGAAGTTGATCCTAAACTGGGTGTTTTAGCCAATGAACTATTCTATTATGACCGTGGTGAACAACCATTAGTAGAATTTGAAACAGCTCCTATGAAGCTGAAAAAAGAAAAACAGCAGAGTAATGATAGCCCTTTGTACCGGAAATTTCCTCAGCAACCAGAATTGCTGGCTTCAATGCTGCATCGCTATAATGTTTTAGGAGCCACAAATGCTTCTAAACTATACTATAAATCTTCTCCAATAAGTAAAGACGAAGATATTCTGGCAGGTTTGAAATTGCGTTGTTTCGATTACATTATGGCGTTTCCTATGGCGGGACAGGATTATTATTATACTATTTTGGCAATTAACGAACGCGGGCAATATTTGCCTTATGCAGATATACAGAAAGTTATTCCAGAAGATAATCCTCCCGAGGCAGCTGCAATTTTTTCCAGCGCCTATTTTGCTGATACAGGAATATTGAATTATGAATGGATTCCTCCTTCTTCCAGTCCCGATATTGCTATGTGGGAGGGCTGGCTAATTCCCAAATCTCTAAAACCTGCAAATGGAGAAGTTCTTTCTGAAAATTGGCAAGCCAGTGCTATGCCGCTATTTCAAATTCCTAATTATTACGGGTCGGAAAGTGCTTGTCATAGCGTAAATACAAAGGAAGAAGGTATTAAGTTGCCACCCAATATGGAAGATTATTATACCGTTCTTTCCTATAGCGACTATTTAGGTCAAAGTGCAGCAGTTCCAGCAAAAAACTATCGCATTTTGAATTCTTCGCAGCAGCTGAAAATGCCGTCTATCGAAGTTAAAGACACAATGAACGATAAAGGTGATTATTTAACTGTTTCGCTTGGTAAGCCAATTGTTTTTGTAAGCCATGCACTCTATCTGAATAAAGCCAAAACAGCATTGAAGATAAATTATGAAGTTTCGGAGAATGAACTATATAAAATTAAAGAATTGCAGTTTACTATACTTGATTCTCTGGATAGAAAAATTGGCAAGGTCTCGGAGTATTATCTGGATAAAACAGTTAATTTCAAGCTTCCTGCCCAATATAAACACATCAGTAATATGAAGGTCCGTATTGCAGTTCTTGCCAAGGGCGATAAGGATTATGAGGATTACAGCGAACAGCGCATTGTTTATGATACCCAAAATAAGGTTTTCCGCGGAGAGAACATATATTATGAGAATGAGCCCCTAAATAAACTCTATTACGAAATCCTTACACATAATAGTTTTGATCCCGATTTTATGTTTGGGAATCGGACTAATGGTCTCACCAGAGCTTATGGCCATCCCATACCTTATGAAAGTACTGTATATCATCTTATTACCGATTATGATACAAAAAGTAAACAGATGCTAATGAATCCACAGCTTACTATTGCTGTAGATTCAGATAAGGGCTATAGTTTTGCAGTTCCACTATTCAGAGATAAATTTGAAAAAGATCTGCAAAAGCAAAAAGAGGAACTGGATAATTTGCTTAAGCAAAAAGAACAATATGCAAATGCTCCAATCCCCGATTCGTTACAGTTTGCAATTCAAGAAGCAGAAGGCAGTTATAATTTTATTATCAACCATCCTGCATATCTTAAATCCCAAAAAGCAAGCAATAATAAAGCCTGGCTAAAGACCTTACTGGCAACCCGGAATCAAAATATGCGCAGCTATTCCTATCAGGTTTTAAAAACCGATGGCAAAGCAAATTTCATTGTTACTTCCACTTACGCTGATGCAAAGGGTAATACATACTTCTATCCTAAAAGTGAATGGTTCGATTCCACCAAATATATCACTCTCTTTGCCTCCATCTTGTTGTGTATATTACTTATTTACGCCATTATTATAAGTCGCAGAGGAGATGTTTATATCAGACCCATTGCTGGATTGGAATCCATTGAAGAAGCAGTTGGCAGAGCAACAGAAATGGGTCGTCCTTTAATGTTTGTTCCCGGATGGGGTACTTTAGGAGATCCGGATACTGTTGCCAGTATGATGATTTTGGGACAGGTAGCTAAAAAAGCCGCCGAATTTGATGTTCGCTTAATTTCTCCGCATTGCGATTATATGGTTATGCCTATGGCTCAGGAAATAGTTCAAAATGCTTTTAATGAAGTAGGACGTCCCGATGCCTATAATCCCAATGATATATTCTTCGTTTCCTACGATCAGTTTCCTTTCTGCGCAGGTGTGAATGGATTAACTGTTAGGGAAAGAGTGGCAACTATATTCTATATGGGATTTTTCAATGCGGAAGCACTACTTTTAACGGAAACAGGAAATCAAACAGGTGCCTTCCAAATTGCGGGAACCGATGCCATTACTCAAGTGCCTTTCTTCATTACTACCTGTTCTTATACTTTGATTGGTGAAGAATTTTACGCTGCTTCTGCCTATATTTCGCGTAACCCGGATTTGGTAAGTATGCTAAAAGCCTCCGATTATTTCAAAGTAATCATTGTTGCTGTTATTATAATAGGAACGCTACTTGCCAGCTTCAATTTAACTGGCTTTATCAATGCCTTCCCGATAGAATAGGTTAAGATAAGCAAAATAACAGAGCGGGATTTATTCTCGCAATATATACAGATTAGATAGCTGAAAAGGGTTGAGAGCGTTGATCCCTATAAAATCCTGCGCTTAATGCTCTCAACCCTCTTGCCTATCTAAATCCTGATAATCTTGATAATTCTGCTTCCTCAATTCCAAAATATAACTCTACCACCAAACCGAAGCATCTGCTATAAAACTTAATTGGTGCTTATTATATATGGTGAAGATACGGTGCTGCTACTCGGCAAAAACCCGAATATCACCATTGCATTTCCACCACAGATAGCAAGGAAGGACTTTTTGCTATGCAGTAAAAAATCAAGCGGATTACAGATTAACGAGGTTGACAACTTTCTGGTGCAATAACTTTATCCATAATGATTTGCTGATGAATATGAGAGGGCCAGGAATTGATGTCCCATTTTTCCGGAGGGATGAAGTTACCGTTTTCATCACAGGGTGGACCTGGGGGTGGATTTAAAGCTGAAATATAGGTTGAGGTTGCTATCCTATCTGAACTATCCTCGAAAAGAGGGGTCATCTGATCATAAATAGCTAAAATACGAAGCTTGGTGCGATATTCTCCAAATTCTTCTTCATCCTTGCGTTTTACAATCGGAAAGGTCTCCATTATATATTCCACTGCTTTCCTGGGAATTTTAAAATAGGCAAGAAGAGGATTTATGGTATTGCCCGATGCTGATTCTGAAGATTCTTGAGAAGAGGAATTATAACTCTTTTCCCATTCCTTTTGCGTTCCCAAATAGAGATGAAAATAAAGCGCATCCAGTTCACAAAGAATTTCAAAACGACGCTCCTCATCCCAAATAAAGGGGGGTCCATTATATATGGTAACATCATTATTGGTCATACCATACGAAGTAAAGGAAAGTTCTATAAATCTTGAAATGATAAACTGGAAGAGTTGGGCAGAATATTGATTATCTGTTAATACTGGAAATTGTTTTACATAATTATAGGTCATATGTGTCCCACCTACTTTTTGCCTAATTAGATAATCACAACAAAAACTATTCATATTGCACAAAAGTAATGGCAATAGATCATATTTTGAGCTACTAATAAGTGGAAGAGTATTTCCAACAGCACTTAAAGGGAAAGCAGATGATATAAAAGTCCTTTCGTTTGTTACATTTGTGATATCTCTAAAGCCAAATAAAATCCCTGGATTAAGTAGCTTTTGCAGAATTTCTTTAATATTTACCCAATAGCGGGGTAAGGGTTCGTAATGTGGGTCTTGTAATCTATTTAATGGGACTTTGGGTAATTGAGTGGAAACCGAACCTTCAGGTAAATAAGTATAATCCCCAAAACGATAATTGAAATGATGAATCATTTTTGCTTCATATAGGGGTAAAAAGTGTTCTTCTCCCTTGGTAAAGTGATTACCGGAAAGTTCAAAGCCCTCTGCTTCCAATTCTATTTTTGTTTTAAAGAGATAAGAATCGTTTGACATATCGAACATTCTTAAAAATGATATTCCCCAAGGGTTTCCTTCTTCTCCATAATTTTCATTAATAAGGATAGGAACCCGGCGGTAGATATATTTAGTGAGTTCGGCATCGCTTTTATTTCTGAAAATAGGGCAGGTAAGGGTGTTGGGATTAAGCAATTCAATGTCATCCTGGCTCAGCTTAAAATGGCGTTCCGGGTCTTTTAAATCGGCTATGGAAGTAGCAAAGAAGACAAAATCGGCAATTGCAGGTTCTGTTGAATTCTTCTTATTTAAGATATATTCAAGGTTAAGAGGAGCGATAGTTAAAAGGCAGAATTTAAAGCTGCGATGAATTCCTGGAAATATGCCTTTCCTGTTTTCAAAATCATAGAGGGAATGCAGAGAGCCAGTTATAATTAAAGAACTAAAGAACATTTTAGTTGTATCATCAGTAGCAATACCACTGGGAACAATACAACCACAATAACCTATGTTGTTTAAAAGGTTACGATTTAATTCTGCAAAGACAGTATAGGTATTAAGATCTCCTATACCGCAAAGAGGAAAGTTTCCCCCTTCTCTAATTAGCAGAGAAGAAGCTTCGGCAATACGAAGTTGTTTTCTAAATTCCTGATAAAGGTCAGGATTAGTATTAGGTAAAGCAGCAATTAACTCTTTGCGTTTTGAGGCATTGGGGGCATTGGCAATATCAGTATCCCGAGCTGCGAAAAATTCTTTTTCTTGCAGTTTAACTTTTTCCCAAGGTGGATTTCCGAGGACACAATCAAAGCCGGGTGTTTTTTTTATAGGCAGTTGATTAGTTTGTTCGGCATTATCATCGTTAGCTATATCTGCAGAAAAGACCTCTGGGAAGGCAAGATGCCAGTGGAAGAATTGATAAACATCAGCCAGGCGGATAATTTCCTTTCGCAGTTTAGGATCTATGTAATAAGGATTTTCGCTTATTTTATACAAAATGCCTTGAGTGATTAGATAGGGATAGCTTTCCTGTTCGGTTTTTTTAATAACGAAAGCAGCACACCAGGCATCGTAAATAAATTTACTGTTTAGATAGGATTCGGAGGCCTGAAGTTCCTGATATGCCTGTTCTTTCTTTTGCAGGTCTGCCAGGTTTTCTTCCGGCATTTGGTTTAGGTTTCTTTGGGAAGGTGCAATATTTTGTTCATAACTCCAATTTTTATTATCGGGGGTAAAAATATCCTGAACTCCGCTGCGTTCTTCTTTATTTCTTTTTTTGTAATAGGCGCAATATGATTTATCGTCTCCGGTTAGAGGTGTAAAAGCGGAATCCGGAATTCCTTCTTTCAGCAATTGGGGAGTGCAGCCCAAAAGAGAATTTCCGCATTTGATGTGATGGTCAAGAAAAGTGAGAGGTTTTCCGGGTTCCAAGGCATCCATCCAAAGAGATATTTTACAAAGTTCAACTGCCAAAGGATTGAGATCGACACCATAAATGCAATGACTGATAACATCCCTTAGGGCATTTTGAATAACTAAGGGGGATGGTTCTTCTTCTTGAGCACGAAGGGAAGCCAGTCGTTTGGCTAAACGATGAGCAGCTTTCAATAAAAAATGTCCGCTGCCGCAGGCAGGATCACAAATCTTAAGATTCAGCAATGCTTTCTCTTGGTTTTCGGGAGAATTATCTTCTGTTTTTGCCTTTTTCAGAGCAGAATTGATAACTGGTTCCAATGCTGTATCCAGTAAGCAATTAACTAAGGAATCGGGAGTATAATAACTTCCGGTTGTCTTTCTTTCTGAACCGGAGATAACTTTCAAGACAAAGGTTCCAGCTTCAATATTAAGGTCAGGATGCATTTCCAGAAAGGATTCATAGATACTGCCAAGTTCTTCGGAACCCAGATTGCGATAACTGATTTCCTGATAAACATTGTTCTTTTGAGTATAACAAAGAAAACGCAGTGCGGTTAATAAGTCGCTATTGGCTATTTCACAATTGTTTAAAGCGGAAGTAGATTCTTCTTTAAATAGAAATGAACCCAAAGCTGGTAAGCCCAAAATTTCGTTTCCACTATAAAGACCTGTAAAAGTAATCCGCATTTGTTTATAGAGGTCACTATGCTTGGTTCCCCTTTTTCTTTTGGCGATTTTTTTTATTCTTTGCAGAGAGTAATACTGATAATATATCTTTTTAAGGTTATCGGGCAAATCTGGAGGGAGCAGAAGATTTCTTTCTTCTGCAACCAAAATAAAAATTATGCGATAGACCAGGTGGAGGATTTGGTGATAAAAATCGGATTTGGTAAGCTCTCCAGAGCTTAAATTTTCTTTTAATATAGAATTGGAAGGATGAGAAAGGAATCCGCAACCAAATGCCTCAATTGCCAGCTTAACTTTATCCCGCAATTCATCCCATATTCTAATACCTTCAGATTGGGAAAAATTATACCATTTTTCCAGAAAACAACTTTCAGGAGGCAAGGGTTTTCCAAAATCATCAAGATCAACTTTTAACCGCGATTGATGACACAGCATCCAAAGCAGGAAAAAATCGCTATAGACCTCCCCATCCATCATTGCCTGCAGATCAAATTCTATATAAGAACTGCGGGTTAAAGAAACATTATCTCTTAAGAGGCGTAATTTATAACCATTGGCAAGAAACCCCCAAAGATGTTCAGAACTCCTATTCAAAAATTCCTGCATCAAAGAATGGGGCGACCTTCTGGCTGATCCTCTGGCAGAAGGATTAATGCGGTCTAAATCCCATTTGTAACTAATTAGATGAATAGCAACGGGCTCTGAACTTTTGTGACTGATAGGATAGAACTTTCCTTCAATCTCAATTGATTTTTGAGTTTGTAACGCATTATATCCCAATTCGTGAAAAAGAGGATATAACCAGCGTTCTCTTGTTTCAGTAGTCCCAATATCATCATCTGCAAGGTCTTTAATATGATTTTTAAAACTTTCCCACACACCGGTTAATCTTAGGTAGGAACGAGTTGCTGCTTCATTCAAACGCTCCGTAGGGCTTAAATAATAGTCCTCTGGTTTTATTCCTTCCAGGGTTTGGTCACCGTTTATTAAGCATTGTAAAAACTCATTAGATAAAAGAGAGCCTTCTATATGCACAGTGGAAAAGATTGTTTGTTTAGACATTAGCATCCTACCTTATAATTTAAACTCACATAGCTAAGAGAGTTTGGCGTATTAGGGGTTAGAACCCAGATAAAAATTAGCTTTGCAGCTTCTATTAAGCTATAAGCTACAGAGTGAAGAACAAAAACAACAAGATTACATATAGTACTAAGAGGAAAGATAGTTTCTTCCCTTTCCAGAAGGTTTTCTGCATTTTGGCTTAGATAATTAGGCAATTCCATTCTTTACTACTCTCTATTATAATAATCTGAATTAACTTTAGAGGTTTTAAACTGGTAGATAGATATATACACCTACCAGGTCTGCTGGAAGTAAGGCTTTTACATAGGGTTTAACAGATTTTCTTATTAAAGATAAATCCCGCACTGCAGTATGAGCCGATAAAAGTTCCCGGGCTCTTTTTTCAGCAAAAGTATTCAAATGAGGCAGAAGTGTTTCGTAATTTAGAATAACATTTTCCAGCTGTTCTTTGGCAAATTCAGGAGAGACATTAACAGCCGGGATGGATTCAAGTAGTTTGCTTATTTCTTTGTTTTCCAGCCATTCAGGTTCTTCAGGTTTACCTTGAAAAGCAAGAATCTGAGAGTCCTCTACTAAGATAGGATAGGATTTGTGATGAAATGCCTCAATTAAATGGAAACGATAACGCATTAACAGAAGCGTGGTTTTTCGCTCAACCGAAGAGGTTCTAATTACTCCACATCTTTTTGCAATTGCGCTGTTGCCTTCCAAGGCAGTATTTATAGCTATATCTGCCAATCCTTCTACTATAGGATGAGTACGGGGAAGATATATTTCATTTTCACTAACGGGAAGCTCGAATTTTAGGGTTAGTTTATCGGAAGGAAAATAACAGCTTTCTTTAACAAAGGTCGGTACAGCGGAAGCATCAATCTGTAATGTATCTTCGTGTTCTATTATAGAAGCATTAAAGCGGATTAAGCTATGTTTTACAAAATTTCTGATATCCAATCTGGAACCGATTGATTCGTTAATTTTATCCAGCTCTTTGGTTGTTATTTCTTTTAAGTCTTTGGATAATGCCTGCTGAGAAAATATAGACCGACTAAGTTTTTCCCGGTCTTTGGCTTTATCCCAAGCCAGATGTAATTTCTGTTTATCTTGGGCTAGGAAATCGTCAAGAAAGGGAAGCAAAAGCTGTTCTGAACTGCTTTCCTGTTCCCTTAAAAGCAGACCTTCAAAAATTGCTTCCAGAACCTGTTCGGAATCGTAAGGAACGGGAACTGAAACACCCAAGGTAGATTTTATTTGATGATGTTTTTTAAGCAGAACATCCAGAATAATGCCATCTATTTGATTATCTGTTCCATAATAAGTTAGCAGCTTCACTTTTTTGCTTGTTTGTCCGAAACGGTCTACCCTTCCTTCTCTTTGTTCATGTTTGGTAGGATTCCAGCTGAGATCGTAGTGAATTACAGCATCAAAATAATTCTGCAGGTTAATTCCTTCAGAAAGACAATCGGTACAAACCAAAACCCGTTTTTTATGTTTGGAAAGTTCAATTATTCTTTTTTCTCTCTCTTCTGGAGGTAAAACACCCGTAACAGCAGAAATTTCTACATCTTGGGGTAAACGCTGTTTGAGCTGGTCGGTAAGATATTCAGCAGTTTGAATAAAGCGGCAAAAGATGATAGGTTTGAAGCCTTCTTTTAGATAGGTCTTTAGTGGATTAATTATATTTAGCAGTTTATAGTCCAGCTCTCCAAAAAGGGATTCTGCTTCTTGGGCAAGAGCTCTTAGTTTTTTGTTACTGTAAGAATTTTCTTCTTCGGAGGAAATACTACCGGGAACAATATCACTGCTTTCTGTGGCATCGCGATCATAAGTATCATACACTTGGCGACGACCCAATTCATCGGCTTCGAAGGGACTATCAGTTTCCTGAGTAGCATTGCGGTTATTCATTGTTTTTAAAGCAGCAGCAGGACTGGAAGCTAAAGCTCGTAATAAAGAAAGTGCAGACCACCATCTAATCCTTCTGTGAAGATCACCCCCTTCCTTATCCTGGACAATTTCTCTGGCATAATTCAGTGCTTTGCTAAAAAGCTGACGATAGGGTTCGGAGAGTTTATAACTAAGTTCTTCAATAATAGCTTCAGGAAAAGAAGTATCTTCCAGATAATGTTCAATATCAGCTCTGCGACGCTGGATAAAATGTTTGGCAATTGTCTTACGATAATTTTCGTTTTCAGTTCCTGTTAGATCATCAGGATAAGCGGTAAATTCACTGTTCAACAAACTTAATAGGGAACGAAAGGCATTCACATTTCCTGAATGGGGAGTTGCCGTTACCAAAATAAGATGACGCAAGGGGTCTTTACTTAATGCGTTAACCAGTTCATAGCGTTGATGTCTGCTACTTGTGCTAACACTATCAAAACTGGCAGTATGAGCTTCGTCTATAATAATCATTTCTGGAGCTGTGCGGATAAATTCATCTTTATGACGACCGCTTTTAATATAATCGATGGAAACTACCGTAAAGGGATAGACCTCAAAGACGGATTCATTTTGGGCACAATTCTTTTCCAATTGACGCACTGTGCTTGATAATACTAATTCTGCATCAATATGAAATTTATCCAATAATTCGCTTTGCCATTGTTCAGCTATATGAGGGGGAGTTAAAACACAAATTCTTGATATTTCACCCCTATCCAAAAGTTCTCGGGCTATTAAACAGGCTTCAATGGTTTTACCAACACCTACATCATCGGCAATCAAAATTCTAACGGGATCAAGCTTTAAAGCCATCAGTAAGGGTAATAATTGATAAGGACGGGGGTTAACAGCCAATCTGCCAAAACTTCTAAATGGACCTGCGCTGTTTCTAAACCCTAATCTGAGAGCATTTCGCAAGAGATTGCAGGATTGATAATCGCCCAATTCATTAGGATTGGGCAAACTGAAAGAAGCGGGATGAACTTCTTCTAATTTGGTTAGAATACCGGTAATTTCGTCATCACTGCCTCCTAAGGGTTTAACAATTAGAAGTTCAGAGGTTGATTCTGGTTGAACAACCCATTCCCTACCTCTAACAGAAACAAGTGAACCGATAGCATAATCTTCAGGAATATCATTTGAAGATTTGTCTGGTTGAAGTTGTTCCACTTTTTCTCCTTTTCAAGATGATATAGGTAATTTATCTATAACCGGTTTTATGGTGTTAGTTATAAACCGGAACATATTCATTTTCTCGTTCCGAAAATCTCCGGATGCTGATCAATTATAGTTTGCCAGTCTTGATTATAAAGGAATCGGATTACTTTCCAGCCAAGATCATCAAGACGAGCATCAACTTCTCTGTCTTTTTCTATATTATTGGAAAAATCGTGAACCTGGCCATCAATGTAAATAGCAACATATATATCAGGGTAAGTAAAATCGGGGCGTGTTTGTGCTTTTTCAATTAACTGCTGGGCGTGAAGGGGCAGGATATAGTTATTATTATAGATGAAATCCAGCCACTTACTTTCCAACTCGGAACCACACAAATTTCGCAATTGATGGTAAAGCTCAAGGCGAGTAACTTCACTGGAGGATCTCTTAAAATCAGCATTAAGCATCTCCTTGAGATGGATTATAATAGATTTTCGGTCTAAAAGGAGATGATCGAGCTGATTCTTATAGCTTAAAAGACAATCATAACAGGCTGCTTCACATCTTTCGCTGGCATTTTTCAGCATTTCCAAATCGGTGAAACTATCCGGATCATAATGACATATTTCAAGCGCTTTCCTGATAGTTTTACGAAAGTTTTGTTCATCCATCAATCGTTTTAGAACTCCTGCACCACCTTCTGCAGATTCATAAAATAAAATCGAATGTCTCACATTCCTGTTTGGTAAAGGTTCTGCTGCCAGTTCGTTATCCTCAATATCAAAAACCTGTTGAATAGCATTCTTTAAAGCAGATTGTAAAGAAGCCATAACAGCAGGCTCTGCGTTAAACTGGGGTTCAAAAAGAAGACAGTTTTTAGTGTCGCTAACATAAGGGCAGACCAATATTCTTCTGTTGCCTAAAGGCGAATCGTCCTCATTATCAGTATCAGGATTTCTTTCCCAAAAACCGCGTTCACTATCCAGCCAGAAACCTAATTGCCTACCTCTATGGTTCTTTTTAAAACCCATATTGATACGCCAGATATCAGCTGAATCTCCATAAGTTAGTTTTGCTAAAAGCTCATTTTCAGAATATAATTCCGTTTGGAAACAGGATAGTTTACCTCCCTTTTTGGCAAAGCGGATAGTAGTCCTCATTTCATATCCCATTCGTAACCTTTCTTCTTCGTCACAGCTAATTTGTTCTCTTCTTTTAGCAACAACATTCTGCATTCGGAAAAGATTAGTTAAAGGCGAATCAAGTTGAGCTTTACAATTTTCACAAATATCATTTTCATATCCATTTAGATATCCGCATTCGGCGCATAACTTCATAGAAGCTAAAGAGGGTAGATTATTATTATCTCTGGTAGGAGGCATAATAACTTGAGATATTATGTATTTAGAACCTTCATGGTAGATAAGAGAGCGGGGTCCAAATTCCGTGATAGCTAAAAATCTGGGTCTATTAAGATATTCGTCTTCGCCTTTAACTGTACCACGAGCAGGTATATAAGCAGATAAAGGCAATCTGGGAAAGTTATATCCAGGTAAAAAACCTTCTGAAGCAAAATAGCGATAACTATAAAAATCAGATTGAAAAGCACCCTCTATTGAAGTTAACAAATTTAGCTGAGTTTCTGCTTCTTTTCTAAGCTGTTTAGCTTGTTTTCTATCAGCAGCTGATCTGCTAACATCTAAAATAATACTATTTTGTAATTGCTGCTGATTTAAAGCAGCCCGATAGAGGTCTCTCCAACGTTCACAAGCCTGTTCAAACTCGTTGGGAATTTGCTTAATTACATCTGTAAGCCAGTCGTTATTGAACCAAATGGTACTTTGTAGATAATTTTGGACTGTAGCAATCACACTTTCTGCTCGTTCAAAAGCCCTGTTTTGCAACTCAGAGTTATTCAAGGTAGATTTTACAGAAGGTAAAAGCTCTAATTTTTCCGTACTAATATCAATAATATTGTTTAAAGCTCTACCCAAACTTAGTTTTGCTTCAGACAACCAAATGGCATTGATATGAGAATGTAACAGGTTTTCATTAGCAATATCTATCTGAGGTGTGGAAACAACTCCGGAAACCATTTTTTCGGGATGCTTATAGAAATATTGGTCGTGAGGACTTCCTGTGCTACAGTAACTTAAAATTAAGGCAGGTTGTCCACTGCGTCCTGCTCTACCACTACGCTGAGCATAATTTGCCGGTGTGGGAGGAATATTACGCATATTAACAACATTTAGCCAGGAAATATCAATTCCTAATTCCATTGTGGGAGAACAGTATAAAATTGGTAAAGTCCCTTCTCGGAAAGCAGTTTCTCTTTTTTTGCGCTCTTCATAACTAACCTGAGCAGTATGTTCGCGAGCGTATATTTTATGGGTAGTTAGGGCAATAGTAGAATAATATTCTTTGAAAAATTCATTTACCGGCTGACCTTCCAAAGATTCAGTAGGTTGATGAAGAGGGTCGTAATAACCAGTTTTCCCGTCACCTTGTTTCCAGATAATAGAATCGGCAACCAACTGATATCCGTTATTTTTGTCATCAACCTTTTCTATTATTCCATAGCGCGTTAACCTATCTATCAGGTTTTCGATGATAGTTTTGGTTTGTTGTAAATCTATCGTAGTCTTATAATCCTTAAAGGTGGTGGCTCTGCGTAAATATTGGCCATAAGAACTACGAGGGGTAACATATAAATTACTTCCCCGATTTCGCGCATTGCTATTAGGATCGAGATAAAGTATAGAAGCATAGGTTAAATTTCGGGATTGTGTGCTTTCATCAAAACCCCAAGGAGGAATAAGACGTTGATGGCTGTTTTGTAACATAATATCCTGAAAACGGGGATCAAGATAATTTACTTTTATCGTTAAAGATCTGCGCATTAGTTCCAACAGAGTTTTCAGGATATTATATCTTGCTTGGTGATCACAGGATGACAAAGCAGGATGGCAATTTTGCCATTCTTCTTCTGAATACGCTAATTCTTCCAGAGCCAAGTAATCAATTTTCAGCAGGCCTGTTTGTTCTAAATTGGGTGCTGTAATTCTCCATCCTCTTCGCAGATCATAATACAGACGATAACCTAAAACATCACAGAGAGCGCGTTCAGTATAAATACGGGCAGAATCTCTGTCCGCAAGAGGGTTTGAGGCATATTCTTCATAATTTAGATTAAGACAATCAAATACTTTTTGGGCTAATTCGCTATGACGAATTCCATCGCTACCTGCATTAACTAAAGCTTGATACAAAGCTCCACGCAATAAACCAATTTGAATAAAATCATTAAAATGACCAGCTTGAAGAGAGGCATCCTGACGGTTATCGGTAAAGCTTAATAATTTTTTGGCTTTATCTTCCATATCCATTTGTTTTATATTGCGGATAACGGAAAGGGAAAGAATCGTGGTTGCTGAAGCTCTTCCTTCCGTTCCCAAAGCGGTTAACTTGGGAAAATCACTGCGTTGGGTAGCATCAAAAGACACACCACAGGAAGGGCAAAATCTAAAAGGAGTTTTAAAAAAGTACATTATCCTGCCAGCGGGGTTTTCAATGCCATCGGGTCTAACAGATACTTTTTCGGGCATATCATATTTACGCGCAGCAATGATATTTCCATTGATGTCTTTCCATTCAGGTGGAATCATAGCAGTTAAATCACAATCAGGATTATCCGGAAGATAAAGAAAACCAGCATCCTCTTCATATAGATAGATATCGTACAATTCACGGGGAGTGTATAGAGTTTCGTTATCCTTATTTAGCGTTCTATGCACTGTATAAAAATCCTGACCGCAAAAACGGCAGAAGGTAAGTGGTAATAGAACTTTTAATTTGTTTGTATCGGGAACATATAATTGCTTTTGCATTGTGAAATAGCGAGAATCATTATCTTCCAGAGAAGCATATACAGTTTGACCTCTGCTGATAAACTGATGAAGTCGAAAAGCGAAGACAGGAAAGCTATTAATAGGATTAAGTGTCTGAAAGCCTAACATCAACATTTTTTGTATGGCACGAACACAAAGTTCATTTTCTTTATCAGTTAAGTTATGCAATAACCGAGCTCCGCCTTTGGGTCCGGTTATGCTGATTGGCTCAGAACGCACTAAAATTCCTGTTTTAGGATCGGTTCTAATTCCAAAATTGCTTTCTATCCAGGAAGCTAAATGGCTGTGTTTGATTTGTTCAAATTCCAGCTTAGGAACATTTATAACCTCCGAGATTTCTTTTTTTAACAGCTCGAGTTCATCTCGATTAGTAAAATCGTATTCAGCTGTAATCCTTTCCAAAGATTCACCAATAACATTTCCTTGATTGAAATCAATCCCAAAAAGAAGAGAAGAAACCTTGGCAATTTCCTGCTTTTGAGTTTCTATATCGCCACTTGATAAAGTAGCAGAAGTACCAACAAAAATAACATCCTTTGTTCCCGTAGCTTCTTTTACTCTTCTAATTAACATTGCAACATCCGCACCTTGCCTGCCACGATATGTATGAAGCTCATCCAAAACTAAAAACTTCAGATTTTTAGAAGCACTCACCAAAGGAGTTTCATCTGGCCGAGTTAAAATAAGTTCCAACATTACATAGTTAGTAAGAATAATATCAGGTGGATTGGCCAGAATTTCTTGTCTTTCTGCGTCATTTTCCTGGCCTGTATAACATCTGAAACTTATATTGTTTGCTGAAGATTTATGATGGGGATTGATGAATTTTTCCAGTTCTTGTTTCTGACTATTGGCTAAGGCATTCATCGGATAGATGATAATTGCTTTGATGCCCTTTCCAGAACCAGTTTGAAGTATATGATTTACTATTGGAATTATGTATGCCATACTTTTGCCTGAACCAGTACCTGTAGTTAAGATATAACTTTCATTGGCGACAGCTTTTTTGATTGCGTCGGATTGGTGTTTATACAATTGTAAGGGCTTACTACCAATTTCCTTTTCATTTCTCAGGCAAAAGATCTTTTCACAATCAGGATGCAAGAAACCTTGGGAAACCAATTCTTTTACAGATTCTCCTAAGGTAAAAAAAGGATTTATCTGCACAAGGGGATCAGGCCACAATAAACCCTTATTAATTTTGTCTAAGACATAATTGCTGGCTTTACTATCCTTTATATTGATGAAACCATTAACAAATGAACTATACTCTTCAATTATCTTGTCTCGGAGTTCAAAGATATTCATTGCTATTTCTCCTATTGCTTAAAGCTTATTTGGTAAAAAAAACATATTAACTTGTCAAGGGAAATCTCTCAACATAAAAAAAGCAGACACATATTTCAAATTACGAACTGACTTTTACAAATAGCTTGGGTGTTCAGAATGCTAAGTTACGGGCAGAGATGATGAGTCCTTTGTGCCTGTAGAATTCACCAAAAAGGTAAAATAATCGAGGCACAAAGGGCTTCTCACTTGTTAAGCAGGGGGCTTATTTCATAATAATAAAGCGTCCGGCTTTGCTGTTACTATTTTGCAAGCGGTAATAATAGATCCCGTTTGGCAAATTTGTATCTGGTACAAAGCTGATTTCATTCTCTCCGCTATGCAGGTTAGTTTCTTTCAATGTTTGCACTTTCTGGCCTTTCACATTGTATATTTCAATGGTGGCAGATCCTACATTTTTAGGGTTAGAGAGGTGAAACACAGCAGAACTTTTAACCGGGTTAGGGTAAAACCCTTTAATAATATAGGGGGATAGAGTATTAGTATCATCAATAATAGGGGTGCTTGCAGTTATATGAAAGGGAACATTGTAACTGCCTATATGGGGACTATTTACAGCAATTCGGAAATCAGCCGTTCCGGAAGAGCCAATCATCAGGTTTAGATGAATGGAGGTAGCTTCTCCGGCAGCCAGAGTAAAAGGACGATCAATTGAACCAGGATAGCAATTCCCTTCTTCGTCACAATAGTTAAAATACCAATCTGCAGGGGCATTATCTACTTGAATGGACATTGTGTAATTGTCTGCTGCTCCCAAATTGAATAACCATATAGGGGAAGAAAGATAATTGGTGTTCGGTTCAACAGTTACAAAAGTTTTCCAATCCATAGCTACTCTGAAATTATATTCAGGCAAAGGAAGAGAAGATACGCATTGGACTATGGTTTTATCGGAAAGCTGTATAAAGATTAATCCCCAGAGATTACTGACCGACCAATCAGGGTTCAAATCGAAGGTTCGATTGAAATTAAGGGTGGTTCCAGCGCCGCTTAAGGATGCAATATCATCGTAAAGTACACCTCTAAGGACATTAGTTTCGCTACCAACATTATCTTCCAGCAGATAGTATACCAGCTTGGCATTAGAAATTACAGCAGTAGGAGAAAGCATTGTAACATTGGCACTTACAGCTCCTCTCCCTAAACTGAAATCCGTAATATCAATTTTTACAGGCGAAGCAGAAAAGCGAGTTTGAGATAGGGCATTAAGATAATTCGTGCCATCTGCAGTTCCTTCTCCTGCTCCCTCTATAGATATTAAACCATTAAAGATTACATTGGGTAAACCGATCACTCCATAATAACTAAATCTCTCTTCTATTTCTGCATTGCTCAAAGACCCGCTTTCAGTGAATAAACGGGCTGTGATAAATTCGCCATTATGGGTTTCGGAATGCACTGCCTGTAAACCCTGCCAAGCAACAAGACAATTTGGACAAGACAGAGAACCAAAATCTTCGGCAATAGTGGTAACAGGCATAAAGTTGGGTTGGGCAAATAAAATGCCCGCAACCAGGAAAGCCAGTAGTAAATTAATATATTTCATTTTATGCTCCTTGTGAGTTATATAATAACCGATTATGGGAAGTTGACAACCAAAAATATGGGAATTAATATCACGCGTTCTTTCTATCAAACAGGTCTTAGGGATGTATGGAAGCTATATCGGCAGTGATGATTAGGAACAGATGCAATTACCTGATAGTTCGATAACCCTGTGTTCATCCCAAACCTATTCTATCTGCGTGAAATATCCTATTTAAAAGCGGGTGTTAAGCTCTATCCGTAAACCTTCAAAAGGTGCAACATAACGGCAGACTCCATTTCTACATACTTTCCCGCCAGCTTCTTTTCCGCCAAAAAGTATTATATCGCTATGTTCAAAAAGAGGATATTTTATTTCTGCGGAAGGATAATAGCGGCTATCCAGCATTTCGCTTATTTCTTCCCAACTGCTTTGCACACAAACAGATAGAGCGAGTTTACCTAAGGCAAAGTCAGTTTGCAGTTTAGGTTCATAGTGTTCACTTTCTGTTATCTGTTTTTGTTTGGAGATCTTTTTATATTCTGCTTGAATCTTCACAGGGATATTAAACAGATAAAAACTTGATTGCAGAGCAGGGATTAATTCCTGCTGCCAAGCAGAGTTAATATCATCGATTTTTTCAATTTGACTATATGAGGCGAGCAACGAATATGAATTTCCCAGGTATTCCAAGGCAAAATAGGCATCGTTCATTTTTTTATCTTTATCGCTATTGAACGCTTCAGCATAATCTACAGTGAAATTAAGATTATCAGTAAAATTAACAGTTCCAAAACCCTGATAGCCAATTTCGTCTTCCCCAGAAGCCGAGGCATCGGAAAGGGTTTCATTATGATAATTTGCCATAGGAAGATCATTTAAACGATATTGAAATTTATCATACTGTTTATAAGCTCCTCCTATTGTAATAAAACCGATCAAATAACTGCCATTCACATATATTGCCTTGCCGTTCTTAGTTCCGATTCCGGGTTGATGGTATAATTCGCTGAAAGCCGTTTCTGCTTGTAAATCAAGATTATGGGCAGAATAATTCAGTCTTCCGGCAAAGACGGTGCGCTGATTATAGATATTGGTAGCCAGCAGATTACGAAAAGCCATAGCGGAAGCGCCAAAAGATAGACCCTTGAAATAAGGAGTTTGCAAATCAGCTCCGTAAGCTAGATCATATCTACCTATGATATTAGGATTTTCGATAGCTCCGTAAATCGCTTTAAACTTAAAATCATCATTATAGCTGAATAAAAAACTCTCTAAGCGATTGTCTATATCAAATTCTAAGTCTTTATAGCTACGGAAAACAATTCCATTACCAAAACTCTCTTCTGTGATTCCTGCGTATATTTTACAGGCATCTTTTTCGTAGGATGCATATAATTCCTGCCAACCAAGCTCCAAACGATTTGCATCCAGTTCATCCATCAATTCTGTCTGTTCAGTTGAATATTTGGGTAGTTCAGCAATGAATTTCATCCCGAAACTGAAGTTTCTATAGCCTAGGTTGAAGCCGAAAGCATCTTTAAAATAAGTATGCAACGAATCATCTACTGTGCGATAGATAAATTGAGCTTCATTGGAGCCATTTACCCAGAGGGTATTTTGAGCGCCTAACAAGGTAAAACTGACTAAGATCAGGATTAATAAAAAGTGTTTCATTCTCCCTTCCATTGTTTATATTTTTCTCTCACAGATTTCACTGATTACACAGATATAGATTTAGAAATATGGATTTCAAGAATTTTTAGTTATTGATGATATTGTTAACAATAACTAATTAACTTGAACATCCATTCCTTTCATCTGGGTAGTCGGAGCTCGCTGAAGCTCCGTGTTTTTTTTTGCGGAGGAACGGCGTCCTCGGTCTACACATCTAAATCCTCTAAATCCTTAAAATCCTTGTTTCGAAAACCATATCTGTCGTCCCGCTGGGACTATTTTTTATTCGTTCTTCTTGTCGCCGGGTTAAAACCCGTCGTTAGTATGTATCGTTCCTAGCGGAACTTTAAATTAGAAATCCTCAAAATCCTTAAAATCCTGTTCATCCCATACCTATTATCATTTTCGAGGGGCTTACGCCACCGTCGCTATCCTTGTGTCGTCCCGCTGGGACTATTTTTTATTCGTTCTTCTTGTCGCCGGGTTAAAACCCGTCGTTAGTATGTATCGT
>ERZ795030.1929-NODE-1929-length-26265-cov-44.971957_pt1 | contig 26265 bp, 21 predicted proteins | sample MGYA00375122_ERZ795030 | MGnify/ENA primary metagenome ERZ795030 (study PRJEB30165, sample SAMN05720146) | activated sludge metagenome | isolation source: anaerobic digester from wastewater treatment plant | place: Japan | collected 2015-04-20 ... | reverse complement strand
ACGGTGCCTACACGCTGGTTGTCTGGGAGAACAAGACCGCCCCCATCCTCGGGGGGCGGGAGCAGACCGGCATCCCGAAGATATATGCAGATATCGAAGACCTGCATATCGTACGGCCTCACTATGCAACGACCGTCAGCTACGAGGGGAGCACCTTCCTCACCATGAACTTCGAGGCGGCAGGCCCGATAACCGGGCGGGACCTGGATACCCTGAAGTCGCAGTTCATCTCCATGAACACTATCGGATGGCGCTACATACCGAAGGTCGGGGCTCCGGGTGCGGAACTCTCCCAGTTCGTCCTCTACCCCCAGGGCATGGAGGTGGAGACGGCCGAGATCGGAAGAGGCAGCCTGAAATGGACCGAGCTGACCCCGATGCAGAGCCCGGTCCAGTATTACATCGTCAACAGCCTCGCATCCCTGCCCATGAAGCGGGTGACGCAGGCGGTACTGATCGAGGGGAGAGCCATCCTTCACGCGATGGGTGCAAGGGCCATCGAATGAACGAGGCGAGGATTATGGTCGATCCGGATTACTATAAAAGCAAGGTTTGCATCGTCACCGGCGCGAACTCCGGGATAGGGTATGCAATCAGCGAAGAGCTCCTGAAGCGGGGGGCAATCGTCTACATGGCCGGCCGCAGCCGGGAGAAGGTCGCCGCGGCCGCCGGCCAGCTCTCCGCATACGGGGCTGATCGGGTGCGCCCGCTCATCATGGACGTGACGAAGCAGGAGCAGGTACAGAAGGGCATCGAGAATACGGCGGCAGAGGCCGGCAGGCTGGACCTGCTCTTCAACAACGCGGGCGTCGGGGGAACCATCCCGTTCGAGAAGGCCACCCTCGACGACTGGAAGACGATCATCGATACCAACATCTGGAGCGTCATCTACGGCGTCCATGCCGCCGTGCCGATCATGCTCAAACAGGGGTTCGGGCACGTCGTGAACACCAGTTCGATAGCGGGCATCGCTCCGCCGCCGTTCCAGGCGCTCTACTCCCTGACGAAGTACGGCGTCACCGGCCTCACCGAGTGCCTGAGGTACGAGTACGCGGATAGAGGGCTCTATTTCTCCACGATCTGTCCGGCGAACATCGCGACACCGATCTTCAACAAGAGTATCGACGGGCAGGCCCATGGCGAGCTGAGGATCCCCGACGATGCATACCCCGTCGACAAAGCGGCGTCGCTCATACTGGATCGGGTCGCAGAGCATAAGGGGATCATCGTCGTGCCCGAGGAACCCTACACCGACCTCTGGAAAGGGTATGTCCTCGGCAATCCGGAGGTTGAGGAGCGGCTATTGCAGATGGCACGCGAGCGGCGGGAAGCGTTTGCGAAAGGCGGGGCATACTTCTGATAGGTCGGGGATCGCCGTGCGATGGTGCCGCTCCGTCCTGGCCGGCAGCGATCCGGTGTCGCTGTTGCGTCACCGGACGCCCGGCAACGACGGAAGGACAGGCTGAACCGCTCCCGGGCTACCGTGGATCTTCGACGCGGTCTACCGGAGCGCGCCGCCATGGAATATCGGCCGGTCCCGGAGGGCGTTTGCCTGCCCCGGCGGGGCGCTCGCCGCTATCACTCCCGGCTTCCCCCTGTTTTCCGTTCTTCTCCCGGATACTCGACAATCCGACATCTAAATCTCTATACGGCGATGCACAGCCGCGATACATTTGCGAGCGTTTAAGTATGTACTCCTGCAATAAATCCTGAAAGAGTGTATCCCATATGACAGGCCAGAACGTTCTGATATTTGTTATCGTTGCGCTGATCGCCGTTGTTGCGGGGATCATGATAGCGTTCGCTCCCGGCGAGACCGTGCCGGCAGAGAAGGCGTCCCCGCTGGACGCGATGAGTGCCCTCGCGACGGAGGTTGCGGGGCAGATAGACGGCGATGCGATGGCGGCGCTCAAGCCCGGCGACGAGAGTACACCGGCATTCGCCGCCATCCACGACCGGCTCAACGCCTTCCGGTCTCAGCATCCTGATATCATCTATATCTACACGCTGCAGAGGACCGGAAACGCCGTCGAGTACGTCGTCGACGCAGACTACGGCAACGCCGGTGCACGCGCTATCGGCGGAGGACACCAGGTCGTGGACCCAAAGACTCCACTCTTTGCCGGGTTTGAGAAACCCTCCGCAGAAGTGTACTCCGCCATTTACGGGTATGCTCCGGTGAAGAACGGTGGAATGGTCTGCCTCGAACCGGAGGGCCCGATCGCGCAGGAGAGGCTCGAGGCCCTTGCAGTGGAGGTTGCGGGGCAGATCGACGGCGACGCCATGGCAGCCCTCAAGCCCGGCGATGAGGAGACGCCGGCGTACGTTGCCATCTACGATCGGCTCAATGCGTTCCGGGCCGAACACCCCGAGATCGCTTACGCCTACACGATGCGTAAAGCCGGGAACACCGTCGAGTACGTCGTGGATGCGGATTACGGCAGCGACGATGGAGTCGCGATAGGCGACGGGTATACCCCGACGGCAATCGATGGTGTCCTCCTTCGTGGCTTTGAGAAACCTTCGGCCGAGATCTACAGCCTCATCTGCGGGTATGCTCCCGTGAAGAGCACGAGCGGCGCCGGCGTCGGTATGGTGGCCGTCGAAGTCGGGAACCCGATCACGGAGGAGAGGCTGAAGGCCCTTGCGGTGGAGGTTGCAGGCGATATCGACGGCACCGCGATGGCGGCGCTCAGGCCCGGCGACGAGAATACACCGGCGTTCACCGCCATCCGCGACGACCTCAACGCCTTCCGCGACGCAACCCCCGGGGTCGTCTACGTCTACACCATGCGTAAGACCGGGAACGCCACCGAGTACGTCGTCGATGCGGACTACGGCAACGGCGACGCGCCCGCGATAGGCTATACCTACGTGCCCACGGAGGAGGACGCCGCGTTCCTCGCCGGCTTTGAGGGACCTTCCGCAGAACCCGGGTTCTATGTCGACGACTGGGGCAACGAGACCGCCACCGTCCTTTCCGGGTATGCCCCGATCAGGGATGCGGTCGGCGCCATCGTCGGGCTGGTCGGCGTCGATATGGGTATCGTCCACGAATCGTAGTAGATGGAGATTACCGGGGGCGGGATGTGCGAATCCCCCGTCTATCTCAATTGCTTTTTTCCCGTGGTCCCGGGATTGCTCCCCGCCGCTTCGGAAAGACTAACCCTCCCGGCAGCGATGACGTAACATGGACCGCACGACTTCCCGGCCGGCCCGGTGCGCCACAGGGTCGCCGAAGGGGGACCGGCTCGCCCTCCTTGAAGAGATTGCCGCGTTCGTCCGCGAACACGCGGATATACTCGCCCGGTACCACATCCATACGATGGCCGACCTCAACCGGATCGAGCAGGAGTGCTGGAGGCTGCACGACGAGGCGTGCAGCAGGGGCGCCTGCGGGACTGCCGGCGAACTTGCGGAGCTCGAGTACCTCATCGGCCGGGCAAAGGAGATGAAGGCGAAGAGGATGGAGGGGGAGAGGGGGCCGGGTTGACCCGGAAACCGCCGGGGAACGACGGATGAAGATATCCGTGATGTCGAGGAGGCAATTGCGGATATCGGGACCGGGAGAGTTTACACGACGGACGAGGCGAAGCAGGAACCGGGGCTCGATTGAGTACCCTGAACAACCTGCTCCGCCGCCTCGCTATCGATCGCGGTATCCGGCCCCGATCGTGGGCCGCGCCGCAGTCTCGTGCGCATCCATTCCAGCTGGGTTTATCCCGATCAGGCCAGAACTCTCCTGATGACATCCGGTTCGCCCATCGACGACAAATCGCCATGGTTACAGGTGATCGCCGGCTTTCTCGTGCTCACGATCATCGTTCTCATCCCCATCGGGCTCTCCTGGTATCTGCACCCGGCGCCCGTGCACGTCAGGATACTCGCGGTCAACGACTTCCACGGGCAGCTGACCGCCGGAAAGAGCCTCAGCGGCGAACCGGTCGGCAGCGCGCCGGTGCTCGCATCGTACCTCAACGCGGCAGCCGGCCGGCCGGCCACGTTCATAGCGTTGCCGGGCGACATCGTCGGCGCATCGCCGCCGGAGTCCGGCCTGCTGCTGGACGAGCCCACCATTCTCTTCTGGAACGGCCTTGCAGGCGATTGCCCGCAGATTGCAACGTTCGGCAACCACGAGTTCGACCGGGGCACGGACGAACTGATGCGGATGGTCGACGGCGGAAACGGCGCGACGACCATCGCCCACCTGGTCGACCCCTACCCCGGCGCGGTGATGGAGTACGTCTCCTCAAACGTCGTCTGGAGAGTGAATGACACCCCCATCGCCGCCCCCTACACCATCCGCGATGCCGGCGGCGTAGGGATTGCGTTCATCGGCGCCACAACGATCGAGACGCCTTCCATACAGAAACCGGCGAACATCGAGGATATCGTCTTCAAAGACGAGGCCGAATCGATCAACCGGTATATCCCCGAGATCCAGGAGAAGGGCGTGCACGCGATCATCGTCCTCCTCCACGAGGGGGGTTCACAGGATGCCTATGACGGTCCGACGCGAGAAGGCGGCAACGTGACGGGCAGGATCACCGGGATCGTCGCCGGCCTCGACCCGGACGTGGATCTTGTCCTCTCGGCCCACACCCACGAGTTCACGAACGCCTGCCTGGAGAATGCCGGCGGTAGATCGGTGCTGGTGACCCAGGCATACAGTTACGGCAAAGCGTTTGCCGACATCGAGCTCGTCATCGATCCCGCTACCGGCGACGTCACCCACAGGACGGCCGAGATCGTCCCGGCATACGCGAACCGATTGTCCGGCACCGATCCCGGGGCAGCCGCACTCCTCGAGAGGGCGAGAGATGCAGTCAGGCCTCTGACGGAGCGGGTCGTCACGAGCGCATCGGCGAGCATCACGGGCCAGGCGACCGGTGCCGGCGAATCCCCCCTCGGCAACCTCGTCGCCGACGGCCAGCGGGCGGCGATGCAGGCCGACGTCGCCTTCATCACCACCGGTTCGCTCCGGGCGGACATACCGCAGGGCAACGTCACCTGGGGCGACCTCTACGCGGTGCAGCCGTTCGCCTCGACCGTCCTCTCGATGACCCTCACGGGGGAGCAGATCCGGGATGTGCTCGAACAGCAGTGGCAGACCCCGTTGCCGCCTCATAACCTCGCCGTCTCGGGGCTCTCCTACACGTTCGATGACGGGAAGCCCGCGGGCGAAAAGATCACCGAGATCCGGGTGGGCGGCGCCCCCCTGGAGCCGGGCGCGAACTATACGGCAGCGATGGTCGATTTCCTCGCAACCGGCGGCGACGGGTATACCGTCTTCACGAAAGGAGTGAACCCGGCCTATGGCCCGCTCGATATCGATGCGCTGGTCACCTACATGGGCGCACTCCCCGAACCGATCGGCGTGAAGGCGGAAGCGCGAATAGCAAAGGCTGCGTGAAGGCTCTCCGACGGGAAATCCCCGGAAAACTCTTTTTCCTTCCGGATAACCCGATGAAAAGGCATATTCGAGCCGTCGCCGAAGTACAACGATCAGCCGCCGGCCGGCGGCGTCCGGGCGTTATCATGACCTCACGACTGCTTTTTTATAGGACCAGGATTATTCCGGCTCTCGCTCTCTTCTGTATCGTCACGCTGGCGATCTCTTCTGCGGGGTGCACCACCACCGCGGCTGACCCCATCCGTATCGGCGTCCTGCTGCCCGCAGATGGGCCTGTTGCCCTGCATTCTCTGGAAGGGCTCGCCTGGGCAGCGGATGCGATGAACCGGCAGGGCGGGCGCATGATAGAACTCGTCTGCCGGGATACGAGCACCGGCAACATATCTGCATACGCAGAGGAACTCGCCGGGCGCGACGACATCGCTATCGTCATCGGTCCCGCGATGAGCGCGGAGCTCATCGATATCGCTCCCCTCGTCACGGGTCGGGGCAAACTCCTCATATCCCCGAGCGTCACGATGGAGCTCGCCACGGAAGAGCTCAACGATAACAGTCTTCTCTGGAGGACCTCCCTTGCCGACGGCCGGCAGGTGGAGACCATCTTCTTGCGCCTCCGCGGGGATGGTGTCAGGAACGTCTCGCTCGTCACGGGAGCTACGCCCTACGGGGAGACGTTTGCACGGCTTGCCCCGGAGGCGGCCGCGAAGAACGGCATCCGGATAACCGGAGCGGCATCGCTCAGCGCATCCGACGACCTCTCGGAGATCGCAAGGCAGATCGTGAAGGAGGAGCCCGACATCGTCGTTGCCGCCGTCTACCCCGAAGAGGCGATCGGGCTTGTAAACGTTCTTTCTCCCGACCGCCTCTTCTTCTCTGACGCCTGCCGCTCGTCTTACCTTATCGAGCACCTCGGCGAGCGGGCGGAGGGTATCCGGGGCACGTCGCTTGCCCCCGACCCTTCGACCGGCTACGCGATCGCCTACGAGGAGATCTTCGGCGAAGCACCGCCGGCCTTTGCCGCACAGACCTACGACGCCTTCCTCCTCGCCCTCTACACCGCGGCCCGGCAGGAGGCGGCCCCGGGCGAGTCGCTCGCGGCATCGATCCGCTGGGTCGTCACCGGCGACGGCACCGTCAAGGGCTGGGATCCGGAGGAGGCCGGCGAGGCCATGGCGCTGCTCCGGGCAGGCGCTCATCCGGCGGTCACCGGCGCATCGGGACCCCTCCGGTTCGGCGAGCACTCTTCCAGAGGGCCGCTCGCCGGCTACTACTCTATCTGGGCGATCGAGGGCGGGGCGTTCTCGGAGGGGAGCCCGGTCCCGTCCGCGGCGATCGACCCGTACATTCCCGACCTCTCCTTTGCCGGCAGCGCCGGCGACCGCCCGGTCGTCTGGATGATCTACCCGCTTGAAAAGGGCGACCGGTCGTTTGCCGACTCGGCGTACCGCGGCCTCTTCCGCGCCCAGGAATCGTTCTCGTTCACGAAGAGAGAGTTCACCTACGCCGACCTTGCGCTCCTCGACGCCGTCTTCTCTCTACAAAACTTCACCGAGAAGCCCGACCTCGTCATCACCGAGGGGTTTGAGTTCACCGGAGCCGCCCGGGCGTGGGCCGCGGCGAACCCCGATATCCGGTTCGTCACCCTTGAGCAGGAGGACTACGGCCTCCCGAACGCCTGCGACGTCGTGATGGTCCCCTACGGGGCATCCTACCTCGCGGGCGTGCTGGCGGCGAATATCACCCGGACCGGGCATATCGGCGCGATCGCCGGGGCGCCGGTCGCCGTCATCGAGCCCTTCGTCAGGGGGTTCACCGGGGGGGCGGCGGCATACGATCCGTCCGTGAACGTCACGGTCCTCTACGTCGGCGAGAGTTTCGAGGGGTTCGGCATGCCGGAACGCGCGGGTGATCTCGCCCGGGACCTCCGCGCCGATGGCGTCGACGTCATCCTGATGGCTGCCGGCGCTTCGGGCACCGGGGTCGTGGATGCCGCCCGGGAGACCGGGGATATCTTTCTCATCGGCGTGGATACCGACCAGTCTTACGTCGCCCCGAACCTCGTCGTCGCGTCGGTGGTGAAGGGGATCGACACGATCGTCTACCACGCGGTGGCAAACGAGATCGCGGGCCGGTTCGCACCGGGGCAGGAGGTCTGGACGCTCGAGAACGGCGGCACCGGGCTTGTCCTATCCTCGCGGTTTGCGGAGCACACGTGGGTCGATACCGGCTGGCGGGACCGGGCGATCGCCGCGGAGAAGGAGTACCTGAAGGCGGTGGCGTGAGCCCCGGCCTACGGCACTCCGCTCATATTTGCGGTCGCCGTTCTGGCCCGACCGGACCCGGTGGGCGAAAGTTCGATCCGGATCTGCCGATCTGATATGTCCGGACGTCGATATCTGCAGGCAGCACGGATGTGATCGATATGGCCTGGCAGGACCTTGCGATAACCGGAATCACGATACTCTTTGCAGTCATGCTCCTGCCGCAGCTCCGCGACGTGGTGTCGCGCGGCGTCGTGCTGAACTGCTTCTCGGCCTTCTTCACGAGCGTGCTCAGCTATACCCTGGCCATGGTATTCGCCACCCTCGGGCTCTGGATATCGGTCTTCGGCCAGGCGCTCGTCGCGTCCGTATGGCTGCTGCTCGCGTACTTCTCGCTCCGGAACGTGCAGGCCAGCATGTACCCGGATGAGGCGCTTACATCCGTCGCCCGGGACTTCTTTACGGTATGGCTGCAGGGCGTGGCCTTCGTCGTCTCGGGCGGCGTTACGGGGTTTTTCTCCCGGCTCCGCCGGGGCTGACCGCTCTGGAAGGTATAACCCTTCCCGCGGCGAGATGTGAGTATGGAGCATACCGCTTCCGGGGCGGATAGGAGCCCCGGTGCCGTAAGAAAGGGCCAGATTGACCTTATCGCGGAGATAGCCGCGTTCGCCGACGAGTACGGGGACATACTTGCCCGGTATCACCGCTACACGATGGACGACCTTTGCCGCATCGAGGGGGAGTGCCGCCGGCTGCAGGACGAGGCCCGCCGCAGGGAGACCTGGGGTATCGCCGACGAACTTGCCGGTCTTGAGTACCTCATCGATCGGGCGAAGGCAATGCGGGCAGCGCGGATGGCAGAGGAGGACTCCCGGGGGTGACACACACCCTCCGGCACGGGCATCAGGATCACGCTGCCGGCCCGCTCAGGCCTCTCCGTCACGGTTGTTAGACCCGTAATCGAGGCAGCAACTGCGACACCTGGAACGCTATCGTGACGAGCGGCGGGATATACGCTACAAAGATCCTGAGCGCCATCCTGGCATTGAACCCGCTGCAGTCGGAATACCGCTGCAGCAACCGTTCCCGCTCATCGCTGAGGGCCTCGACGACCAGTTTCAGGCTGCCGACCTCGTCTCCCCGTCTCTCCAGTTCGTCGGGCGAGAAGGAGAAGAGATTCTCCTGGAACGTGCGGCACCTCTCGTTTACGGCGTTAACCCGGTCTTCGATCTTTTTCAGGCAGATGGCTGAGAGCCGGTTCAGCCCGACGACGGTGAGAGCGACACCAGAGAGTGAGAGAACCGAGAATACACAGATCTCTGCGACCACATCGAAGAAGAAGTGGAATAATCCCTGGCTGGAGCCGATGAAACTCTCCAGTAAGTTGATGTATCCCATCACCAGCAGGGCGATGCTTATCAGGAAGATGGAGAGAGCGCTCATCAGGTACCTCCTGACCGGAGAGAGGCCTCCGATCCGGTCGGGGCTGTAGATATCGACGGCATCGTATACGCTGCATCCGGCACCTTCCATACCGTTCAGCGCAACCACAACGCCAAGGAGGATCCATGCGATCGTGCCGAGCAGCCAGTAGTTGGCATACGCCGTCCCGTAGTTGAACACGTCGAAGGTGAGGCCGGGGATCGATCTGCTCGCAAGAGAGAGGAGGTGGCGGGGTGCGCTGTCCGGCTGGAGACTGACGAGCGTGATGACGATGAACGGCGAGAGGAAAGCGGCAATGAACGCGATGTAATGTGCCCTGTTGCAGAGAACGCTTCTTGCCGCCATATACGGACAATCGCCGCCCCCACGCCCGGGAACTGCCGGAAACTCATCCTTAAACGTCCTCTTCAGCCGGGCGACGAGATACCGGGCGCCGGCGAGCTGGAACCCGATCGCCCCGCTCTGTGCAGCGATTGCGATGAGGTCGGATGCTTCCTCCAGGTAGAGATACCCTGGAAACAGTAAACTGAACCCATAATGGAGCATGAAAACGAGGAGGGTGAGGATGATGGCGGTGGATGCCTGCCTTTTCGAGAGGTACGAGAACATCAGGCGTATCTTTCCATCAACAGAGGCCGGTCGGCGTCCGTTCCGGGAATCAGGGTGATGTTGATCGGTTCGGATGAGTTCACGGTCGTGCGGTTGGACTGATAGCCCTCAAGGGTCAACTCGACCTCGTGGTCCCCCGAGGGGAGCCTGTCCATCCCAAAGAGCGTGGTCCCGTAAACCTCTCCGTCCACCGAGACATTTGCGCCCCGCGGGACTGAGTCTACGGTTATGCTCATCAGTATCGGGCGAGGTCCGCTTACCGGGCCGACCAGCTCCCGCTCAAGGTTCACCACGAACGTCAGCGATGCGGATATGTCAAGCGTCGTCGTATAGGGTATGAAACCATTCTTTTTCAGCCCGATGGGGCAGATACCTGTCCGATCGAAGGAGAGCGTCGCCGGCGTGCGACCATACGGCTCGTTGTTGACAGATATATCGGCCCCGGAGGGGATAGAGTTGAGGTGAACGGTATAGAGCCCGGGCGCGGCATCCGATCGGTTCTCCAGCGAGCAGAGGTAGACGTCGTAATTGCCGGTCCGGTTGTCGGACCAGACGACCTTGCCGCCGTCGATGTCCGGCCAGACCGGGTGGGGAAGATCGGCGAGGATCTCCGTTCCGGTTTCCGTCGAGAGGTCATACGCAGAAATCCCATTGTCGTCGCTCCCTCTCCCGTAAACAGACCAGACGATGGCGTCGCCGGAGACCGCCGGCCAGAGATCGTGCCCGGGCTCATCGGTGATCCAGGTCGTGTTGCCCGATGCGATGTCATAGCAACAGATGTCATAACTCCCTTCCCTCCACTCCGACCAGACGATGTAGTCTCCCGATATCACCTGGTTCCTTCGCATGACGGGGAGATCGGTGATCCGGTCGTGCTCGTTTGACGTCAGGTTATAGAGGTGGATGGTATAGCCTTTCGTCCCGTGCTGTTCAGCCCAGATGATCCGATCGCCCGATATCGAGGGACAGGTCTCGTCGGCCGCCGATCTGGCTATCGGATTCTCGACCCCCGAAGAGAGGTTGCGGTAGTAGATATCCATATTTCCGTCCCGTTTGTCGTGCCAGACGATGATGTCGCCCGATATGGCCAGGGTCGACTCCCGCTCCCATGTTATATCCTGCGACTCGCTCGTCTGGTACGGCATGGCGGGATACTGCGTGATCTGGGTGATTGTACCGCTCCGGATGTCATACACGCGGATGCACGGGAAGATCTTACCGGAGGAATCGCTCTGGTCTTCCACCCACCCGATCCAGTTGCCGGAGATCTCCGGGGATGTCCGGGGCGAAAAGTGCTCGATGATCATCTCCGCGGATCGGTTTGCAATGTCGTAGAGATACAGGTTCCTGGTATTGATGCGATCGGTCTCCATCCATAGTATCCTGTTGCCTGATATGCGCGGAAGAACCTGATCTCTCGTGCTGTTTGTTATCTGTACGATCGGGAAGTTATCTGCCCCCGGAACCGCCTGTAGCGCAGGGTTTGAGGTGTCGGCCTGGACCGCATCGGCGGGTTGCACGCTCTGGACGGTCGCGGAGATCGCGATTACGAGGAGGAAAAATCCGGCAATATGGCAGATCCGGGTCATGCCGATCTTCACCGGGGCATAATATGTATCCCAGAATATAATAGTATCCATATGAATGCAGGACGATGTTCCGGCGCTGTCCGGCCCGGTGGCGGGCGCTTGTGCAGGCGGCAGCGCTCCCCCGGGGAAGACTGCATGCGGCCGGCTGCTGATCTGCCCGGGAAGGCGTATGCGGCCGGCCGGTATCCTGAGGCAAGGTATTTAACCGCCACCGCATCCACACTGCAGCCGATCGTATGACCCTCGTACCAACCCTTCTTCGCCGCGTTGTGGTGTGCTGGCTGGTGATGTTGATCGTGCTCGTATCCTGTTCTCTCCCCGTTCTGGGAGCCGATGGCTCCGCGGACCTGCCGCCGGGGCACCCGGGCTCCCCTCTCCGGACCTCCGTGGAGCACCGAACCGATTATCCTTTAGCCTGGCACAACCTGAGGCCTACATGGTTCATGAACGTACCGGACGTCCGGTATACCGTGCGAAACCCGACGGCAGAGCCCGTCTGGGTCCGGCTCGTATCGGAGTACCCGGGCTACAGCGCACCGACCGTCAGCGTATCGGAGATCGGCGCCGGGAGTCCGGCCACGTTCGACCATTTCGTCGTCCTGGACCGCGAGGAGATCCAGGAGATCCGGGCGCCGGCCAGGGTAGCCGTCCACTACCGGATCGAGTACTGGGATGGCGGCAACTGGACCGTTCACGACGAGCAGACGGACCCGGTCACGTTCTACCCGATGGACCAGATGGTGTGGGCCACGGAGGACAAGGACGGGGTGATCACGATCTATCACGGGCTCATCGCCATATTCGTGACCCCGCAGTCCCCCGGGGTGGCAGCGCTGGCGGCAAAGGCAAAGGAGCGGGCGACCGGGGAGTTCGACCGGAGGTATGTGGACTACGGTATGGAGCGGACGCTGCCGGGCTATGCCCTTCCCAACCAACGGACAACCTACGCCGATACGAAGAATCGGACGGCGCTGCAGGTCAAAGCCATCTACAACGCGCTGAAGTACGACTATAACCTGAGTTACGTCGACGCGCTGGTAGCGTTCGGCATGGGCGACTCGCAGCGGGTCAGCACCCCGGACGAGTCGCTTGCAACCGGGAGCGCAAACTGTATCGACGGTGCCGTCCTCTTCGCCTCGGCGATAGAGCGGCTCGGTATGCAACCGTACATCGTCGTCGTCCCGGGTCACGCCTACGTCGCATGGAAGACCGATAAGGCCGGGACGGAGGTCGATGCCCTCGAGACGACGTGGGTGAGTTCTTGTGATTTTGAGAGGGCATACGACGCGGGGACAAAGAGGTATAAGGAAGATGCTAAATCCGGGAGGATGGAGCTCTACCAGTCGTTGTTCGACCGGAGGTTGTCGCGCAATGAGTACGATTCGATCTACGTTCTCGTGGAGATACGGTGGCTGCGGTCCCAGGGCATCCTGCCGATGAAGTGAGGTTTTGGGGGGCCGGCGGGATCGTAGAGACGGTGCCGCACCGGGGAGGGAGACGGTATGGGCACGACCGCACCGCGAGGCCCAAACCCCTGGCGGACAGGTCTCTCCTCCTCCGTAGGAGCCCGCTCCCGGGCCCGATTCGCCCGCATCCCGGCACCGCCCCCGCGCACCGCCTCTCCGGCATAATCACCCCGCCAACCGGAGCGCACCCCGGTATCCGCTCTCAGGAGGCGTTCGTTCGTGCCCGAACACCTCCCTCGACCATAATGTTGATATACAAAATACATTATTAATAATGTATAATTGGGGTAATAGGATGGCTGAAAACTTTAACGTCAGGCTCAATGAGGCGAAGTACTATACTCCCGAAGCCAGCTGCAGGGAGCAGTCCTGGATAGGCGACTACAACCGTGCCTACCAGGCGTTCCTTGCGGACCCCGATGGGTTCTGGGATAGTGCCGCCAGAGAACTTGAATGGTTCCAGCCCTGGGACCAGGTGAGAGAATGGGAATACCCGCACGCCAGGTGGTTTGTGAACGCAAAGCTCAACATCACCCACAACTGCCTGGACCGCCACGCCCACAGCCAGCGGCGAAACAAGGTCGCCCTCATGTGGCGGGGAGAGACCGAGGACGAGGAGCGTATCCTCACCTACCGCCAGCTCCTGCAGGAGGTCTGCCGGTTCGCAAACGGCCTCTCCCGCCTTGGCGTCAGGAAGGGCGACCGGGTCTGCATCTACATGCCGGTCGTCCCCGAGCAGATCGTCGCGATGCTCGCCTGCGCCCGCATCGGGGCCATCCACACGGTCGTCTTCGGCGGGTTCGGTGTCAGCGCGCTCAACCAGCGTATCCGGGGCACCGCCGCGAAGGTAGTCATCACCGCCGACTTCACCTACCGGCGCGGCAAGGCAATCCCGCTCAAAAACATCGTAGAGGAAGCGGTCGTCAAAGCCCCGAGCGTCGAGCGGATCGTCATCCTCCGGCGTGACGCCGAGAAACCCGTCGAGATCCACCCCGAGATGGAAGTAGACTACCACGACCTGATGAACGGCGTGGGGCGCGAATGCCCGCCCGAGCCGATGGATGCCGAGGATCCGCTCTTCATCCTCTACACGAGCGGCACCACCGGATCCCCGAAGGGCATCGTACACGCCTGCGGCGGCTATATGGTCGGGACCTACTACACGACAAAGCACATCTTCGACGTAAAGGACAGCGACATCTACTGGTGCACCGCCGACCCCGGCTGGATCACCGGCCACAGCTACGGCGTCTACGGCCCGCTCCTGAACGGCGCCACCTGCCTCATCACGGAGACGACCCCCGATTACCCGACCCCGGCCACCAACTGGGACCTCATCGAGGAGTACGGCGTCACGATCTTCTACACCGCCCCGACCGCCATCCGCATGTTCATGCGGGTAGGAGAAGAGTGGCCGAACCGCTACAACCTCTCGTCGCTCCGCATCCTCGGATCGGTCGGCGAACCGCTCAACCCCGAGGCGTTCGAGTGGTTCTACCAAACCATCGGGAAAGGCCGGTGCCCCATCGTGGACACCTGGTGGCAGACCGAGACCGGTATGCAGATGCTGACCACGACGATCGGTGAACCGATGCGCCCCGGGTTCGTCGGAAAACCGATACCGGGCGTCGTCGCGGATGTCGTCGACAAAACGGGCAAACCGGTCCCGCCGGGCACCGGCGGCCTCCTGGTCATCAAAGAGCCCTGGCCGTCCATGATGCGGACGATCTGGAACGACGACGAACGCTACTGCAAGTACTGGGACACCATCCCGGGCTGCTACACGGCAGCCGACCTCGCGGTGAAGGACGAGGACGGTTACATCATGGTCATCGGGCGGTCCGACGACCTGATCGTCGTCGCCGGTCACAACATCGGCACCGCGGAGGTCGAGAGCGCCCTCGTCTCCCACGAGGCCGTGGCGGAGGCTGCCGTCATCGGAAAACCCGACGCTCTGAAGGGGAACACCATCAAGGCCTTCGTCATACTCAGGGACGGCCGCCAGCCCGGCGACAAGCTGAAGAACGACCTCACCTACCACGTCCGGTTGACGCTCGGCCCCATCGCCATACCCTCCGAGATCGAGTTCGTCCGGTCGCTCCCCAAAACCCGGAGCGGCAAGATCATGAGGCGGGTCTTAAAGGCGCAGGAACTGGGTATGGACCCCGGAGACATCTCGACCCTGGAAGAGTAGACAACCAACCCCTTTATATACTCTTTTATATATGTTATAAATATGAATGAGCGTAGACCAGAGGAATCTCTCAAGATAGAAAATATCGTTGCTTCGGCGAAAGTGACGGATTCTCTTGATCTCCCCTCCCTTGCCTCTCAGCTGAAGGACGCGGAATATAATAAAAAACGGTTCCCCGGTGTCGTTCTTCGTATGCAGGACCCGAAGATCGCCGCGCTCGTCTTCGGTTCCGGCAAGGTCGTCCTGACGGGCGCAAAGAGCATCGACAGCCTCTCGAGGGGGCTCGATATACTCGCCGACCAGTTGCGGGCGCTCGGCATCGATATACCCGAAGACCTGACCTACAAGATCCAGAACATCGTCACGTCCGCCGACCTCGGGACGCCGATCAACTTGAACAAGATCGCCGTGGGGTTCAACCTGGACAAGATCGAGTACGAACCCGAGCAGTTCCCCGGCCTCGTCTACCGCCTCGACGACCCGAAGGTGGTCGTCCTCCTCTTCGGGTCCGGCAAACTGATCATCACGGGCGGCAAGGTGCCCGAGGATGCGAAGCGTGCGGTGCAGCGGATCCTCTCCGAGCTCTCCGGTCTCGGGCTCATCTGAACTCTGGCAACTACTCTTTTCCGGATTCCGGGAATGCGTTCTCGGGTCTCTGATCCGTATCCCCCTTCTCACACGGTGCCGCCGCAAAATCCGCTCCCGGCCAGCACGTGCCGCCCCCTGCCCGGGAGGCGCCTCTCTCCGGCGTATGTTGGTCGGGGTTGCCGGCCACGCCCTGTCCCCGGGTATTCCCCACACTGCCCGGCAAAGCGCGATCCGTCAGAGAAAGATATCATCAACCCGATGCCCTATCGGTCTTTTCAGGTGCAGCGTAATCGCCGGATCTCCCATTAGAATAATAATATTTTTATAGTCAGATTTAAAACCATAGATACTACCTGATGGTGAACGGATGAGGTCAGACAAGGTACGATACTTTACGCCACGCGACGAAGAACTCGCCGAGCTCCTCATGGGCATCGGTATCAAGAGAAATGTCTCCAAAGTGCTCGTATATCTTGCAAACATAGATGAAGCGACGTCCCGCGATATCGAGCGCGGCACCGATCTCCGCCAGCCCGAGGTCAGCATCGCCATGCGCTACCTCAAGGAATGCGACTGGATCGATACCCGCGAGAGCAAGTCGGAGAGCAAGGGGCGGCCGGTGAAGATATACGCGCTCTCCCGTCCCATAACCGAGATCATGGATACGATCGAGAAGGAGAAAAAGAAAGAAGCCCGGCACCAGCTAGACCTCATCCAGAAGATGCGGGAATGTATATCAATGCAGTGAGACGACGCGGCAACCGATTTTTTCGCCGACGATAACCGTTATCTTTTCTGTATACGCCGTAAAAAGGCCGCACTCCAGAACACCGGGGATGGCGGCTATCGCTGTTTCAAGCCTCTCGGGCTCCCCGATCACCCCGAAGTCGCAGTCGAGTATGAAGTTGCCGTTATCGGTGACGACCGGGCCGTCTTTCTTCACCCCTTCCCGGAGGACCGGCGCGGCCCCGAGCAGGGAGAGGCGCCGGGAGACACCCGCGAGGGCAAACGGGAGCACCTCGACCGGGACGGGCGCGCTCAGGGTATCGACCGTCTTGGAGGGGTCGACGACGATGATCACCTCACGGGCCGCATCGCAGACGCACTTCTCCCGGAGGTGGGCCGCCCCGCGCCCCTTTATCAGGTTCAGGGCCGGATCGACCTGGTCGGCCCCGTCGATGGCGACGTCGAGCTCCGGGTACTCGTCGAGGCCGGCAAGCGGTATGCCGTAGCGGCGCGCCCGGATGGCCGCCTGGTAGGATGTCGGTATGCCGGTGAAAGAGAGCCCCTCCCCGGCTATCCGCTCGCCCAGGCGCTCCATCGCAAAGAAGACCGTCGACCCTGTCCCGAGGCCGACGGCCATACCGTCCTCGACCATCGCGGCCGCACGATACCCTGCGTTCCGCTTCGGTTCTGCCGTCACGACCTGCTCACCATACCGTCGAATATGCCCCGGAGCTCATCCCTGGCGCCGAACGCCGTGCAGTCGAGCGTGATGGGCGTGATGGAGACGTTGCCCTTCTGCACCGCATGCACGTCGGTCCCCTCCTCCGCATCCTCGTGCAGCGGCCCGTCTATCCAGTAGTACGGGCGCCCGCGGGGGTCGAAGCGCTCCTCGACGCCGGTGTAGAAGAGTTTCTCGGCAAGGCGGGTGATCTCGTAGCCGCCGCGCACCGGTGTGGGTATGTTCACGTTGATGACGTGGGCGTTCCCCGGGAACCCGTTTGCGAGGACCCGCTCGCAGACCTCGCGGACCACCCTTTTCGCGTCAAAGAACCTGTCCCTGATCTGGGATGGGTCGTCGAACTTGTCGCCCTGGTCCTCCACCTGGAGAGAGAAAGCAAGGGAAGGCACCCCCTGGTTGGATGCCTCGAGGGCGGCGCCGACGGTCCCCGACGTCATGATGGACTCGTACGAGAGGTTCTCACCGATGTTGATGCCGCTGACAACGACATCCGGGTTCAGGTGCAGGGCAAACAGACCGATGATAACGGCATCGGTCGGTTTCCCGCCGACCGAGTAGGCCGGCACGCCGTTCATCAGCACCTTCGTCGCCCGGATCGGCTCAAAGATCGATATCGATCGCCCCACGGCGCTCTGCTGGGTGGCGGGCGCGACGACCGTGACGTCGGCGATCGGCGCGAGGGCCTCATAGGCCGCCCAGAGTCCCGCGGACGTGATCCCGTCGTCGTTGGTGAGCATAATCTTTGGCTTCATCCTTATCTATAGGATTGTTCCCCCGTATCAAATACTTGCCCGATCGTCAGGGTCAAGTGCCTGAGAGGCAACCTTTACTGCGATGAAGGTTTTTCTCGCCGAATACTCCATCTGCAACGATCCCGGCCTTGCGCCCGAGGGTGCCGCCATGCTCGCCGTGCTCAGCGGAAGTTTTGAACGGTGCGGCTACGACGTGGTGACGCCGGAGGGCCCCGACCTCGAGGACGGCATACGGAGGCTCGCGCCGGGGTGCGATGCCGGTCTGGTCATCACGCCGGACCGCCTCCTCTTTCGGTATACGCACCTCCTTGAGCAGTTCACCCACAACATCGGGTGCGGGAGCATGAATGCGGCGATCTCTGCAAACAAACAGCGGGCCGGAGCGATCCTCGCCCGGCACGGCATAGCGGTCCCGCCCGCTGCCGGCAGCGGGAGACGGGTCGTCAAACCGGTGATGGGCTGCGGGGCACAGGATGTCAGGCTGACGGACGGGGAGCCGGGCGCCGGGGAGTTTGCCGAGGCTTACATCGAGGGGGAGGCGCTGAGCGTGAGCCTCGTGGGGAGCCGGGTGACCGGCAACGCCTGCGAGTACTACTCGGGCAACCCCCCGCTCCTGCTTGCCGTCAACCGGCAGGATATCGCCGTCGCGGACGACGGGAGTTTCCAGTACCTCGGGGGAGAGACGCCCATCCACCCTGATCGGGAAGAGGAGATCGTCGATCTCGCCGTTCGGGCGATGAACGTCCTCGGGTGTCAGGGGTATGCCGGCATCGACGTCGTCGTCGGGGACGAGATCTACGTGGTCGACGTCAACCCGCGCCCCACGACCAGCCTGGTCGGCATCGCGGCGGTCATGGAGGAGGAGATCGCCGACATACTCATCAGGGCGTCGCACGGCGAGGCGCCGGCGGACGTGCACCTCTCCGGAAGGGTGCGGTTCGATAAGGACGGGAGGATCGCCCGGGTATGATCGGCATCGACATAGGCGGTGCAAACCTCAAGATCGTCGACGACGCCGGGGTGCACATCCACTACTGCCCGCTCTGGCAGGGCGCGCCGCTCGCCGGCCTCCTCGAGCCCTACGCCGGTTCCGCCGCCGTGGTGATGAGCGGGGAGCTCGCGGACTGTTTTTCGACCAAGATCGAGGGCATCCGGTGGATCGTCGGGACCGTCCGGGAGGCCATACCCGATGCCGCCTTCTACGGCACCGATGCGGCGTTCCATACCCGGCCGGTCCCGGGCCTTGCCGCCGCGAACTGGCTTGCATCCGCCGACTACCTGCGGGAGGAGTATGCCGATGCGGTCCTCCTCGACGTGGGGAGCACCACCGCCGACGTCATCCCCCTGACTCGCTTTGAGGACCTCAAAGGCCTGACCGATACCCGGCGGCTGCAGAAGCAGTACCTCGTCTACACCGGCATGCTCAGGACGAACGTCGCGACGCTCCTCTCGTCGGTCACGCTCGACGGGACGGTGACCCCGGTGAGCACCGAGTACTTCGCGGCGAGCGCGGACGCGCACCTCGTCCTCGGCCACATCGCCCCTGCGGACTACACCTGCCCGGCGCCGGATAACGGCGAGAAGACCGTCGATGCCGCGCTCCGGCGGCTTGCCCGGGTCGTCTGCGCCGATATCGACGAGATAGGGAAGTCCGGGGCTCACCAGGTCGCCCGGCAGTTCTGGGAGGTCCAGCGGAGGGTGATCGGGCGCGCGGTGGGGCGCGCACTCTTCCAGGGCGATGCCGAACGAGTGATCACGGCCGGCATCGGGGCGGACCTCTTTGCCCGGGAACTGGGCTGTGCCACGCTGGCGCAGGAGATCGGGGAGGTCTCGGATGCCCTGCCGGCGTACGCTGTCAGGGAGGTGGCGTTACGGCGAGCCGCCTGCGACTGACCCTCCTTTTGCTTGCGGTGTCCGTCGCCGTCACGGCAGTCTCGTTCGCCCTCGGGTTTCCGTTTTTCTTCCTCTTTCTAGTTATACCGCTGATACCGTTCTTCGGAAAGCCCCCTGCCGCGAGGCGCTGCCCGGTCTGCGGGTGGGAGACCACAGGCGGCGAGCGCTTCTGCCCCTATGACGGGACACCCCTCGCGCCCGAGGGTGGATATGGCGAGGTTCAAGAGCGAGAGGGGTAGAAGAAGGCCGAAGAGTTCGGTTGCCGGTATCGCGTCGAAGTCGCGCGAGGCGTAGTTCCGGATCGTGCCGCGGTCCACGACGATCCCCAGCGCGCGGAGGTGTTCGGCAACCTGGTTGAAGGGCATCCGCTGCGAGAGGAGGAGGCAGAGGTCGACGATGGGCGACGCGAGGCGGGTGTCGGGGTAGAAAGGTGCATCCGCGTAGCAGAGCGAACCGCACTGGCGGCAGTAAAACCGCTTCACAAAGACCCTGATCGTCCGCTCCTCTCCCTCCTCAAGTATGACGGCAAACCGTTTCGGCCGCAGGTCGTGTCCGGTCACCTGGCCGCCGCACGACGGACAGGCGTCGAGGTGGGTGAATCTCACGCCGTCCATCGCTGTCAGGGCGTTGCCCACGAGATCGGCGAGCATCGGCGGAACCGGCAGTGTTTTCTTTGCGATGGTAACGCTCTCCTGTCCAGCTGTACGAAAAGTGTGGGCGTCCACCGATAATAACATATTCCTCCGGCCGGCAGTATCCCGGCCCCCGGTTGAACACATATGTCTGACCGGTGCAGGTACATAAACCCGGGATCTATGGAAGGTCCTCCGCGTAAATGTCAGACAAAGCCATACAATCCATTTTTGACCTGCCGGGATTGTTCAGGGGGCCCGGGCAGATCTGGTTAACCACTATAATTTAAGTAGCTTAACATCAGATATTCGGTCGCCAGAGAGGCGATAGATGCATGACGTTACAGTATGTTGCTACAACGTGCCCCTACTGCGGTACGGGATGCAGTTTCAACCTTGTCGTCCAGGACGGCAAGGTGGTTGGGACCGCACCGTACCGCCGCTCACCCGTCAATGAGGGAAAGGTCTGCCCGAAAGGCACCTACGCCCACGAGTTCGTGAACAGCCCGGACCGTCTCACCAAGCCGCTCATCAAGAAGGACGGCAAGTTTGTCGAGGCGACCTGGGACGAGGCCTACGACCTGATCGCGCAGAAGTTCAAGTCCTACAAGCCCGATGAGTTCGCAGCGCTCTCATCTGCGAGGGTCTCCAATGAAGAGAATTACCTGATGATGAAGTTCGCCCGCGGCGTCATGAAGTCGCGGCACGTCGACCACTGCGCCCGGCTCTGCCACGCATCCACCGTCGCCGGCCTTGCCGCGTCGTTTGGCTCCGGTGCGATGACGAACTCCATCGGCGACATCGCCGAGTCCAAGTGCGTCTTCGTTCTCGGGTCGAACACACTCGAACAGCACCCCCTGATCGGGCGTAAGATTGTCCAGGCGAAGAAGAACGGTGCGAAGGTCATTGTTGCCGACCCGCGCTACACACCGACCGCCCGGCTGGCCGACCTCTACATGCCGTTTGTCTCCGGCTCCGATGTCGCTCTTTTAAACGGCCTGATGCAGGAGATCATCAGAAACGGCTGGGAAGACAAAGAGTTCATCGAGAAGCGGACGAAGGACTACGAGAAGCTCAAGGAGGTCGTCATGAAGGAGACCTACAGCCTTGAGAACGTCTCGAAGATCTCCGGCATCCCTGTCGAACAGCTCAAGCAGGCCGCCGAGTGGTTCGGCACCACCAAGCCCGGCGCGATCCTCTACTCGATGGGTATCACCCAGCACACCGTCGGCGTCGACAACGTCCGGTCGGTTGCAAACATCCAGATGCTCACCGGCAACCTGGGTAAGCCCGGCAGCGGCGTGAACGCCCTCCGCGGCCAGAACAACGTCCAGGGCGCCTGCGACATGGGAGCTCTGCCCGTCGTCTTCACCGGCTACCAGAAGGTCATCGACCCGGCCGCCTACAAGAAGTTCGCCGACGCCTGGGGTTTCCCCGGCGGTATCTGCGAGCCGAAGAACGGCTACGAGGTCACCGTCATGATGGACGTCCTGACCGACAACCCCGGCGAACTCAAGTGCATGTACATCATGGGCGAGAACCCGATGCTCTCCGACCCGGACCTCAACCACGTCCGGCACGCCCTCGAGAGCGTGGAGTTCATGGTCGTTCAGGATATCTTCCTGACCGAGACCGCCGAACTTGCCGATGTTGTTTTACCCGCCGCATGCTACGCTGAACGCGGCGGCACCCAGACGTCCACCGAGCGGCGCGTCCAGATGTGGCGCAAAGCCCAGGATCCGCCGGGCGAAGCAAAGGAAGACTGGCAGATCATCAGCGAGCTTGCCGCCCGGATGGGCTACGCCGCCCAGTTCCCCTACAAGGACATCGAGGAGATCTTCGATGAAGTCGCCGTTCTCACGCCATCTTACCACGGCATGAACTACGAGCGGCTGAACAGGCCCGAGGCCCTCCACTGGCCCTGCCCTGACGCCAGCCACCCGGGAACGCCGATCCTGCACCGCGAGAAGTTCTCCCACCCCGACGGCATCGGCATATTCGCCCCGATCGAGTGGAAACCGCCGGCGGAAGTCCCCGATGCCGAGTACCCGTTCGTCCTCACGACCGGGCGCGTCCTCTGGCACTGGCACACCGGCAGCATGACCCGCCGGTCCGCGACGCTTGACGCCGAGGTTCCGACGGGCTGGATCGAGATCAACCCCGAGGATGCAAAGGCGCTCGGCATCAAGGACAAAGAGAAGGTCCGTGCCGTCACCCGCCGTGGCTCGGTCGACGTCCCCGCGAAGGTGACCCCCGACATCATGAAGGGTGTCATGTTCATGCCGTTCCACTTCGCCGAGTGTGCGGCAAACATACTGACGAACAACGCTCTCGATCCCATAGCAAAGATCCCGGAGTTCAAGGCCTGTGCTGTGAAGGTCGAGAAGATTACGGAGGCCTGAAGATGGCAGCAATTGGCGATATGTTCTACACGTGGGCGGCAGACGCCGACGTGCAGAAGAGAGGCGAATGCGGAGGCGCGATCACCGCCCTGCAGCAGTATGCCCTTAAGTCCGGCATGGTGGACGCGGTCCTTGCCGTCCGGAAGGGCGCGGACATCTACGATGCGGTCCCGACCGTCATCACCGACCCCGCCGAGGTCGCAGAGACGGCAGGCTCGCTCCACTGCGGAACGCTCCTGCTCTCGAAGCTCGTCAAGAACTACCTGGACAGCAACAAGACCGCACGGCTCGGTGTCACCGTCAAGGGCTGCGACACGATGGGCCTCATCGAGCTTGCGAAGCGCAACCAGGTCGACCTGGACCGCGTCATCCTGCTCGGCGTGAACTGCGGCGGCTCGGTCAGCCCGGTCCTGGCCCGGAAGATGATCCGCGAGAAGTTCGAGGTCGATCCCGACATCGTCCACAAAGAGGAGATCGACAAGGGCCAGTTCATCATCGAGTACGAGGGTGGGCACAAAGGGATCAAGATCGACGACCTCGAGGACGAGGGTTACGGCCGCCGTTCGAACTGCCGCCGGTGCCTCTACAAGGTCCCGCGCCAGGCTGACCTCGCCTGCGGGAACTGGGGCGTCATCGGCGAGAAGGCCGGGAAGGCGACGTTCGTCGAGGTCTGCTCCGAGAAGGGTGCGAACCTCCTCGATGCCGCCATCAAGGCCGGTGCCGTCATGACCGAACCCGCAAACCCGAAGGGGATCGAGATCCGCGGCAAGGTCGAGGGGGCCATGCTCAACCTCGGCAACAAGTGGCGGAAGAAGGACTTCGGGGCGCTCGCATCGGACCTCTGGGGCACCATCGGCCGCGAAACGGGCCGGTGCATCAAGTGCTACTCCTGCATCGAGAACTGCCCCGTCTGCTTCCCGGTTGCAAAGGACTTCAAGGGAGGCTCGAGGATGATCGCATCCGGCGAGGTTCCGCCAAACCCGATGTTCCACCTCCGGCGGTTTACACACATATCCGACTCGTGCATCAACTGCGGCCAGTGCGAGGAACTCTGCCCGATGGAGATTCCGCTTGCACTCTTCTCCCATGCCATAAGGACCGAGGGCGACAGCGCATTCGAGTCGAAGCTCGGGAAGGCACCCTACTCCAACTAATTTTTTTAGCCCGCCGTACGGGCAGCGCATCATTACTCAGAATAGCGATGATCCCCCGAATCGGTATTCAGGTGGTTATACCCGGTATTGTATGTTTTTCCAGAAAATCGGTGTGGTGCAACCCACACTTATTCATCAAAAATGGGGGTGTTAATCACTACTATTAAATATGATTGACCTCGTATTCTTACATATCCGAGGTTTTACCATGGAACTCAAGTATGTACAGACGACATGCCCGTACTGTGGTACGGGATGCAGCTTCAACCTCGTCGTGAAGGACGGGAAGGTTGTCGGCACACAACCTTACAAACGTTCTCCGGTCAACGAGGGAAAGGTCTGCCCCAAAGGCACCTACGCTCACGAGTTCGTGAACAGCCCGGACCGCCTCACGAAGCCGCTCATCAAGAAGGACGGCAAGTTTGTCGAGGCGACCTGGGATGAGGCCTACGACCTGATCGCGCAGAAGTTCAAGTCCTACAAGCCCGATGAGATCGCCTGCCTCTCCTCCGCTCGTGTCTCAAATGAAGAGAACTACCTGCTGATGAAACTGGCACGTGGTGTCTTCAAGACGCGTCATATCGACCACTGCGCCCGGCTCTGCCACTCGTCCACCGTCGCCGGCCTTGCTGCATCGTTCGGTTCCGGTGCGATGACGAACTCCATCGGCGACATCGCCGAGTCCAAGTGCGTCTTCGTTCTCGGGTCCAACACATTCGAGCAGCACCCGCTCATCGGCCGCAAGATCGTGCAGGCCAAACTGAACGGTGGAAAGATCATCGTCTTTGACCCGCGTTACACCCCGACCGCCAAGCAGGCTGACCTCTACGCCTCCTTCTACTCCGGCACCGATGTGGCCATCCTCAACTGCCTGATGGGCGAGATCATCCGGAACGGCTGGGAGGACAAGGAATGGGTCTCGACCCGTGCAAAGGGATACGAGGAACTCAAAGCGGTCGTGCTCAAGGATGACTACCTCCCTGAGAACGTCGAGAAGATCTCCGGCATATCCGCTCAGGACCTCAGGACCGCAGCCGAGTGGATCGGTACCGCCGAGTCCGCCGCGCTCCTCTACTCGATGGGCATCACCCAGCACACCGTCGGCGTCGATAACGTCAAGTCGACTGCGAACATCCAGATGCTGACCGGAAACATCGGCAAGCGTGGTGGCGGCGTGAACGCTCTCCGTGGCCAGAACAACGTTCAGGGCGCCTGCGACATGGGTGCGCTCCCGGTCGTCTTCACCGGCTACCAGAAGGTCATCGACCCGGCCGCCCACAAGAAGTTCGCCGATGCCTGGGGCTTCCCCGACGGTATCTGCGAGCCGAAGAACGGCTACGAGGTCACCGTCATGATGGACGTCCTGACCGACAACCCCGGCGAACTCAAGTGCATGTACATCATGGGCGAGAACCCGATGCTCTCCGACCCGGACCTCAACCACGTCCGGCATGCCCTCGAGAGCGTGGAGTTCCTGGTCGTCCAGGATATCTTCCTGACCGAGACCGCCGAACTTGCCGATGTCATTCTCCCTGCCACCTGCTACGCGGAGAAGGAGGGCACCCAGACATCCACCGAGCGGCGTGTCCAGATGTGGCGGAAGGCCCAGGACCCGCCGGGCGAGGCGAAGGTCGACTGGCAGATCCTCTGCGAGGTGGCAGCCGCCATGGGCTACGCAGAACAGTTCCCCTACCATAGTGCTGAGGAGATCTTCAACGAGGTCGCCGCCCTCACGCCATCCTACCACGGTATGACCTACGAGCGGCTGAACAAGCCCGAAGCACTCCACTGGCCCTGCCCGACCCTGGAACACCCCGGCACGCCCATCCTGCACATCGGCAAGTGTTCCCACCCCGACGGTATGGGCGTGATGCACGCCATCGAGTGGAAACCGCCGGCGGAAGTCCCCGACGCGGAGTACCCCTACATCCTTACCACCGGGCGCTGTATCTGGCACTGGCACACCGGGTCCATGACCCGCCGCTCTGAGACCCTCGACACCGAGGTTCCGACGGGCTGGATCGAGATCAACACCGAAGATGCAAAAGAACTCGGCATCCAGGATAAGGAGATGGTCCGCGCGATGACCCGCCGTGGATCCGTCAACGCGCCCGCGAAGGTGACCGACGAGATCAAGAAGGGCGTCATGTTCATGCCGTTCCACTTCGCCGAATGCGCGGCAAACGTCCTGACCCACAACGCCCTCGACCCGATCGCAAAGATCCCCGAGTTCAAGGCCTGTGCCGTGAAGGTCGAGAAGATCACGGAGGCCTGAAGATGGCAGCGAAAGGAGATACATACTACGCATGGGCAGCCGACGCCGCCTGCCAGGAGAGGGGCGAGTGCGGCGGAGCGGTCACCGCTCTGCTGACGCACGCGCTCAAGTCCGGCATGGTGGACGCTG
>ERZ795030.1926-NODE-1926-length-26309-cov-6.628933_pt1 | contig 26309 bp, 20 predicted proteins | sample MGYA00375122_ERZ795030 | MGnify/ENA primary metagenome ERZ795030 (study PRJEB30165, sample SAMN05720146) | activated sludge metagenome | isolation source: anaerobic digester from wastewater treatment plant | place: Japan | collected 2015-04-20 ... | reverse complement strand
CCTCGTCGGCGGCGATCACGAGGACGACCAGATCGATGCCCGCCGCCCCCGCCACCATCTGACGGACGAAGCGTTCATGGCCGGGCACATCGACAATGTCCACCGCCAGCCCGCTTGGCAGCGTCAGAGGCGCGAACCCCAGTTCGATCGTGATCCCGCGGTTCTTTTCCTCCTTGAGGCGGTCCGTATCAACGCCGGTCAGGGCGCGGACCAAGGCGGTTTTGCCGTGGTCCACATGGCCGGCGGTGCCGACGATCAGGTGTTTCATATAACCGCGATCCTGTCCTGTTTTTCCCGTCCGAAGCGCGCCCACGATAGCAAATGCGCCGCCGTTACACAATGGGAAAAGGGATATTTTGCTTGCACGGGGCGGACAAATCGGATAAAAGAGGCGCCCGACAGCGTACCCGTCGTCCCTGCGGTCCCCGCGACACCCCTTCTTCAGCCTTCGATTTCCTCGAACACCGCCGCAGCCCGGGGGCGTCTGGTCCGGTGGAGCCCACCGGGGCGAAGCGCGCGGTCGGCGCAATTGAAGTCGGGCGCGTCTACGCGACAGAGGACCACATGCGGATTATGGGGATGGATTACGGCGAAAAGCGGATCGGCATCGCGCTGAGCGACGAACTCGGACTGACCGCGCAGGGTTTTCCCACGATCGTGCGGAAGAACCGTCGGCAAGTCCTGGAGGCCATCGGCGATCTCATCGCCCGCTACGGGGTGGAACGGATCGTCCTGGGCTACCCCATCCGCCTCGACGGCTCGGAAGCCGTCCAGTGCGCGAAGGTGAACCGATTTGCCGCCACCCTGCGGGCGTCCTTCGACCTGCCCGTCATCCGACAGGACGAAACCCTGACGACCCGGGAGGCCGAAGACCTGATGCGGGAGGCCGGACTGCGGAGGGAAAGACGGCGGCGGAGCGTGGACCGCGTCGCTGCCTCCCTGATCCTGCAGGGCTACCTCAATGCATGCCGAAGCCGGACCGAAAGCGGGACGATCCATGAGTAAGCGGAAGTCTTTCAAACATCGTGTCTGGAGGACTGCGGGGACGATTATCCTCCTGCTCGCCCTGTTCGTTCCGTTCTACGTCTACCACACCAACACCGCCGTCGCCCCCGAAACGCGAACCGTCACCGTGGACATCCCCCAGGGAACGGGCTTTTTCGGGGCCACGGACATCCTGGACCGGGCCGGGCTGATCAAGAACCGCCCCCTGTACTACGTGCTCGTCATCGGCAAGCAGGCCCACCGCCAGATCCGGGCCGGCGAATACGAATTCACCACCGCGATGACGCCCCGCCAGATCGTCAAAAAGCTCGTCAAGGGCGAAATCAAACACCACCGGGTCACGATCCCGGAGGACCTGACCCTGAGGGAAATCGCCGAACGACTGGCCGAGCACAAACTGGCTGATCCGGAGCAGTTCATCGCGCTCGCGCATGACCGGAAATTCCTCGCTTCGCTCGACATCGACGCGGCCTCGGCGGAAGGGTACCTGTTTCCGGACACCTACCTGCTCGACCGCACGATGTCCCAACGTGAAATCATGCGCCTCATGGTCAGGGAATTCAGGAAACGGGTGACGCCGGACATGATCGTGCGGGCGGAGGCGCTGGGCATGACGATGGGGGAATGGGTCACCCTGGCCTCCCTGATCGGCAAGGAATCCGGGTGCCGGTCGGAAAAGCCCCTGATCTCCGCCGTCTTTCACAACCGCCTGAAAAAAGGGATGAAGCTCCAGAGCGATCCCACCGCCGTCTACGACCTCGCCCATTTCAACGGAACCATCACCCGCCGCCACCTCCGGCGCCGGGTCCCCCATAACACCTATTGGATCGCGGGGTTGCCCCCTGGCCCCATCGCCAACCCCGGCCTCGACTCCCTCAAGGCCGCCCTGGAACCGGCCCCGGTCGATTACCTCTACTTCGTCTCGAACAATAACGGGTCGCATTATTTTTCCTCCACCCTCCTCGCCCATCGGCAAGCCATCGTAAAATATCAAACTGACAGGAAAAAGAATTAAAATTTTTTCTTGACAAAGCCAAAATCCTCCTCTATACCTGCCCCAAAGTGGAGCGAAGTGGTTTTTAGTGGAGGACTTTCCCAGATGTCTGTCTTCCGGGGGCAGTATCATCATACCATCGACGACAAGGGACGGATCATCTTCCCTTCCCGCCTGCGCGAGGTCCTCGCGGAGAAGTACGACAACCGCCTGGTCATCACGAACTGGGACGGGTATCTGATGGTGTTCCCCTACGAAGAATGGCGGATCATCGAAGAGAAGGTCAGCTTCCAGTCCCTGTTGAAGAAGGAAGTGCGGGCTTTCCAGCGCTTTTTTATGTCCGGGGCCGTGGACTGCGCGATCGACGGCCAGGGGCGGGTGCTGATTCCCCCGAATCTGCGGGAATACGCACACCTGGAGAAGGACGTGGTTCTGGCCGGCATGATCAGGATCATTGAGATATGGAGCAAGGAGCGCTTCGAGGCCGAGATGGCCAAAACGGGAGGCGATCCGGACACCCTGAGCGAATGCATGGCGGAATTGGGCATTTAAACGACGGCCGTAAATCATGGAATGCTTTCACGCACCGGTCATGCTCGGGGAGGTGGTCGCCTCGCTCAACTGCCGGCGGGGAGGCATCTACATCGACGGCACCCTCGGAGGCGGCGGTCACGCCGCGGCGATCCTGGCGCGGACGGCCCCGGACGGATTCCTGATCGGCATCGACCAGGACGAGGAAGCCCTGACGGCAGCCCGGGAACGGCTGGCGCCCTTTCGCGACCGGACGCTCCTGATTCACGGCAATTTTGCCCGGCTTGAGGCCCTGCTGTCGGATCGACACCCGGGGCCGGCGGACGGTGTTCTTCTCGATTTGGGGGTTTCTTCACACCAGTTGGATACGGCGTCGCGGGGATTCAGCTTTTCCCGCCCGGCGCCCCTGGACATGCGCATGGATCGCAGCCGGGGGATCACGGCCCAGGAACTCCTCTCCAGCGCCTCCGCGTCGGAGCTGGAGCGGATCATCAGAGAGTACGGTGAAGAAATCATGGCGGGAAGAATTGTCAGAGCGATCGTGGCAGGACGCCGACAGGCGCCGATCGCGACCACCGCGGAACTGGCCCGCATCGTCTGCGCCGCCGTCCCTCCCCCCCTGCGCCACCGCCGGATCCACCCGGCCACACGTACCTTCCAGGCCCTCCGCATTGCCGTCAACGACGAACTGACCCGGCTCAGGCAGGCCCTGCCCCAATGCCGTGACCGACTCCGCCCCGGCGGCCGCCTGTCCGTCATCACGTTTCACTCCCTCGAAGACCGGATCGTGAAGGAAACCTTCCGCACCTGGGAAAAGGGCTGCATCTGCCCGCCCGGACTCCCGGTGTGCGCCTGCGGACTCACGCCGACCGCCCGTTCGATCCACCGGAAGCCCATCGCCCCCGACAGCGCGGAAATCGACCGAAATCCGCGGGCGCGCAGCGCCCGTCTGCGAACCATCGAGAGGACCGCACCATGACCGCTCCGGACGCGCCCAAAAAGGACCGGCTGCCGGAGGAGAAACCCGCCTCCCGCTGGCCGCCCCATTCCGTCCTGATCGTCGGGGCCTTTGTCTTCATGGCCGTCGCACTGGCGTACGTGTGGTGCCACATCCACATGACGACTCTGGAGTACCGGGTCGCCGAGGCACTCAACCAGAAGGAGACGCTCATCGAGGAGCAGCGGCGGCTGAGGCTGGAACTGGCCACCCTGAAGGCGCCCCGGCGGATCGAAGCCATCGCCCGCGATCGCCTCCAGATGACCGCGCCGACCCTGGAGCAGGTCGTCATGCTGAAGACCGGGGAGGAGACGCCATGAACCGGGAAGCGAAGAAATGGCTGCGATTTCGTCTGGCGAGCCTGATGGCCGTCTTCCTCGTGCTTTTCATCGCGCTCGTTTCACGGGCCTTCCAGCTTCAGATCCTGTCCGGCACGACCCTGAAATCGCTTGCGGAGCGCCAGCACGTCAAGACCCTGCAGGTACCGCCGGAGCGGGGGATCATCTTCGACCGCAACGGCGAAAAGCTGGCCGTCTCCGTGATGGCGGACAGCGTCTGCGCTGATCCGGCCAAGATCACCCGGGCGGGCGACACCGCGGCGAAACTCGCCGCGATCCTGGACCAGGATGCCGGACAGATCCGGCGCAAGCTGTCCCGCAAGGGAAACTTCTGCTGGATCGCACGGCGCATTCCGCCCGACCGGGCGGCCCGGGTCGTGGCCCTCAATATCGACGGCGTCTTCCTCATCCAGGAGCCGAAGCGTTTCTACCCGAGCGGCGAACTCGCCGGCCACCTCCTGGGATTCGTCGGGACGGACGCCTCCGGTCTGGAAGGGATCGAGATGCTCTACGACCGCCACCTGATGGGCGCCCCCCGGAAGCTCACCCGGGCCCGCGACGCCAAGGGCAAGCCCCTGTACGCCCGTGTGGAGACCGTCGCCGTCACCCCCGAGGAAAGCCGGAACCTGATCCTGACGATTGACAGCCGAATCCAGTACCTGGCGGAGCAGCGCCTGAAGGAGGCAGTCCTGGACAAGGGCGCGAAAGGCGGCTACGCCATCGTCATGGACCCCCGGACCGGAGAAATTCTCGCGCTGGCCAACCAGATGACCTTCGACCCCAACAACTTCGGCAAGTTCGGCCATCAGGTCTGGAAGAACAAGGCCATCACGGACTGTTACGACCCCGGCTCCACCTTCAAGCCCTTCCTCGTGGCGGCGGCCCTCGAGGAGCGGGTCGTCCGGGAGAACGACCGTTTCTACTGTGAAAACGGCGCCTACGCCGTCGCCGACCGGGTGTTCCACGAGGCCCAGCGCAAACGTCACGGAACGCTCACGGTGCACGACATCCTGAAGTATTCGAGCAACATCGGTTCCATCAAGATCTCCGAGCGGCTGGGCAAGGAAAAATTCTACGAATACATTCAAAAATTCGGCTTCGGGGCCAAGACCGGCATCGACCTGCCCGGCGAGGTCCCGGGGCTCCTCCGCCCGGTTCAGAACTGGACGCGCGTGGACGCCTCCACCGTGGCCTTCGGACAGGGCGTCTCGGTGACGGCCATCCAACTCATCACGGCCCTGTCCGCCGTCGCCAACGGGGGCGTCCTCATGAAGCCCTACATCGTCCGCGCCATCGTGGACCGGAAGGGCCAGATCATCCAGTCCAATTCGCCCCAACCGGTCCGCCGGGTCGTCTCGCCCGCCACGGCCCGACGCCTTGGCGCCATGCTGACCGACGTCGTTGGGGAAGAGGACGGCACGGGGAAGCGGGCCCGGATCGAAAACGTGAGCGTGGCCGGCAAGACGGGCACCTCGCAGAAGTACGACACGGCCCGTCACGTGTACTCTTCGGAGCGGGTGCGGACCTCCTTCATGGGCTTCTTCCCCGCCGAAGACCCGCAGGTCGCCATCCTGATCACCCTGGACGAGCCCCAGCGGGACAAATGGGGGGGCGTGGCCGCCGCACCGGTGTTCAAGGGCATCGGCGAGCAGATCCTCGCCTGCTTCAAGAGCCACCTGCGCGAATCCCCCGCCCCGGCGCCGTCCCCGCAGGACAGTGCGCCACCGGCGCACCGGCTCACGCTGGTCTCGGCCTCCCGGACCCTGCCCATCCCCGGCACCGCCGTGAGCGGGGCGGAGGAAAGCACGATCGACGAAGCCGTCATGCCCGATTTCCGGGGGCTCACCATCCGGGACGCCTTGAAGCGAGCCCGGGAGAGAAACATCCGGTTGCGCGTCCTCGGCAGCGGCTGGGCCCTGAATCAGGCGCCCTCGCCCGGCACGCCCCTGGTCGGTGAACGGCTCTGCACCGTTTCCTTTCACACCGGGGACTGAGGGGGGGAATGTGGATCTGACTCGCCTCCTCCATACGGTTGACCTCCTGGAGATCCGGGGCAACCTGTCCGGCACATGCGAAAGCCTCTGCTACGACTCCCGCACCTGCGGACCCGGATCGCTCTTCGTCGCCATCCCGGGACTCAAGACCGACGGACACGCCCACATCGCCGATGCGCTCGGGCGGGGGGCGTGGGTCGTGGTTCACGAAGCGCCGTGGACGCCTCCGTCCGGGGTGACGGCGGTCCGGGTCGCCGACGCCCGCCGCGCCCTGGGGCGGCTGGCCCGAAACTTCTTCGGGGATCCGTCGGCCGCCCTCACCCTCGTCGCCATTACCGGCACGAACGGCAAGACGACCGTCACCTACCTCCTCGAGGCGATTCTCAAGGCCGCCGGCTATCGCGTGGGGGTCCTGGGCACGGTCAACTACCGCTACGGCGACAAGACCTTCGCCGCCCCCAACACGACCCCGGAATCCTGCGAGCTGCAGCGCCTTCTCCGCCAGATGGCCGACGCGGGCGTCACCCACGTCGTCGCCGAGGTCTCCTCGCACGCCGTGGACTTGAAACGCGTGGACGAGGTCGCCTTCGATATCGGCGTCTTCACCAACCTCTCGCAGGACCACCTGGACTACCATGTCACGATGGAGCGCTACTACGCCGCCAAGCGGCGTTTTTTTACGGAGGTCCTCCCCTCCGGCGGCAAGGGACGGCCTTGCCCCTGCGTCGTCAACGCCGACGACCCCTGGGGACGCCGGCTCGCGGGCGAGGTCACCCTCCCCGTCCTGTCGTTCGGCCTCACGGAGAGGGCGGGGGTGACGGCCGCGGATGCGCAGCTCACCCTCGCGGGCATCACCGCCCGACTGCGATGCGACCAGGGGGAATTCCCCGTCCGCTCCCCCCTCATCGGACGGTTCAACCTGTCGAACCTGCTGGCGGCCGCGGCCGCGGCGCTGAGCCTGGGCGTCCCCACGGACGCGATCGCGGCCGGGATCGCGGCCCTGGCCCAGGTGCCGGGGCGTCTGGAGCGGGTCAGCCGCGGCGGCGAGCCCACGGTGTTTGTCGATTACGCCCACACGGACGATGCGCTGCGGCGCGTCCTCGAGACCCTGAACGACCATCGCCGGGGCCGGATCGTCACGGTCTTCGGGTGCGGCGGCGACCGGGACCGGGCGAAACGGCCGCTCATGGGCCGGGCGGCGGCGGACCTCTCCGACCTGACCGTCGTCACCTCCGACAACCCGCGCTCCGAAGACCCCGCGGCCATCATCGTCCAGATCGAAGCGGGCATCGCCGCCCGCGGCATCCCAAAGCTGCCTCCGGAGGCCCTGAAGCCGGACCGCCAACCCAGGATGACCAGCACCCCGAGTCCCGAGGCGCCGGGGACGGCATCGCCCAGGGGCTACACGGTGATTCCCGACCGCGCCGAGGCCATCGCCGCCGCCATCGCGCTCGCGGCGGAGACGGACATCTGCCTCATCGCCGGCAAGGGCCACGAGGACTACCAGATCCTCGGCGATCGCCGGATCTTCTTCGACGACCGCCTCATTGCCCGTAGGGCCCTCGACGCCCGGAAGCGTCCGCTCGCCGAGGCCCGGACCGGCGGCGACACGGAACGCGGCGGCCCGAGGCTCGACGTCGCGGCGATCCTCGCCGCCACCGGGGGCGAGTTGATCGCCGGCCCGCCGGAGGCGGTTCTCGCCGGCGTTTCAACCGACACCCGGACGCTCTCGCCCGGCGCCCTCTTCGTGGCGCTTGCGGGCGAGCACTTCAACGGCCACGACTGCCTCGGCGAGGCCCTCGCACGGGGCGCCGGCGGGCTGCTCGTCTCCCGCGCCCGGCGGGACCGTCTCCCCGGCGCGCCCGGCGGGATCGTCATCATCGCCGTGGACGACCCCCTGACCGCCCTCGGCGGGATTGCCCACGCCTGGCGGATGCGCTTCGCCCTGCCCGTCTGCGCGATTACCGGCAGTTCGGGCAAGACGACGACCAAGGAGATGGCCCATGCCATCCTCAGTCAGAACAAGCGGGTCCTGGCGACCGAGGGGAACTTCAACAACCTGATCGGGCTGCCCCTGACCCTCCTCAGACTCGACGCGGCGGACGAGATCGCCGTCCTCGAACTGGGAACGAACCGGCCGGGCGAGATCGCCCGCCTGACCGACATCGCCGCGCCGACCGCGGGCCTCGTCACCAACATCGGCCCCGCCCACCTCGAAGGGCTGGGGTCGCTCGACGCCATCCGCCGGGAGAAGGGTGACCTTTTCGGCCGGATGGATCCCGCCGGGGGAATCGCCGTCCTGAACGGGGATGACCCCTCCCGCGACGCCCTGAAGGAGCGCTGGCCGGGACGGACGGTCGTTTTCGGTTTCGACCCCGCGCACGACGTGTTCGCCGACGCCCCGGCGCCGGCGGCGGGCGGCGGGACGCGCTTCACCCTGCACGCGGGCGGCGCCGCACGGGAGGTGACCCTTGCCGCGCCCGGACGCCACAACGTCGCCAACGCCCTGGCCGCCGCGGCCCTGGCTTGGGCGGCCGGGACGGACCCGGACACGATCGCGGCGGGCCTGGCCCGGTTCCGCCCCGTTGCCGGCCGCATGCAGATCTTCACCCTGGCCAGCGGTGCGCACCTGATCGACGACGCGTACAACGCGAACCCCGCCTCTGTCGCCGCGGCCCTGCAGACGCTGGCGGGACTCCGGGAGAGTGGCGCGGGCGTCGCGGTCCTCGGCGACATGCTGGAACTGGGCGAACAGTCGGAAAACCTGCATGCAGAAATCGGCGCGCGCCTGGTAGAGACGGGTGTCTCGCAGGTCCACCTCACGGGGGCGTTCGCCCGGACGACGGCGGATGCGGCCGTTGCGGCGGGCCTGGCCCGCGAACGGATCGTTTTCTTCACGTCGCCCGAGGAGGTCGTCGCGGATTTGAAGGATCGCCTCCACGCGGGGGATTGGATTTTGGTCAAAGGATCGCGCCGGATGCGCCTCGATGCGGTCGTGCAGGCGATCCGAGAAACCCTTTGACGGGGGACAGGCCCCATGGAACCGGCGGACATCAAAGACGAAAGGCCACGAGCCCCCGTCCAACGGGGCGTCGGCATGAGACCGGGGAGTCGCTCCCCGCATCATAAACGGGCAAAGTGCACACGGCGACGGTGAAAGGCGGCGGGCGGATTTCCGCCCTTAAGCCTTTCACCCTTTGCCCAAAGGAGAGAACCGGTGCTGTTCCACCTGCTGTATCCGCTGCACATCGATTACTCGTTCTTCAACGTGTTCCGCTACATCACGTTCCGGACGATCTACGCCACCGTGACGGCGCTCGTCATCTGCTTCATCGTCGGCCCCTGGCTCATCCAGAAGCTTCAGGCCATGCGGATCGGCCAGCCCATCCGGGAAGACGGCCCGAACAGCCACCTGAGCAAGCAGGGCACGCCGACGATGGGCGGCATCCTGATCATCTTCGCCGTCGTCATCTCGACGCTCCTGTGGGCCAACCTGACCGTCCAGTACATCTGGCTCGTGCTGCTCGTCTTTCTGGGGTACGGCCTGATCGGCTTCCTGGACGACTACCGGAAGCTCACGCGGTCGAACAGCAAGGGGGTGCCGGGAAAAGTCCGCCTCGCCGGCGAAATCGCCATCGCCCTGTTCGTCGGCGTGATCCTCTACGTCAAGCCCGACTTCTCCTCCCTGGTCACGATTCCCTTCTTCAAGACCGTCCTGCCCGACCTGGGGTGGGGCTACATCCTCCTGTCCGTCTTCATCATCGTGGGGGCGGCCAACGCCGTCAATCTGACCGACGGTCTGGACGGGCTCGCCATCGGCCCGGCCATCACCTGCTTCATCACCTATCTGCTGTTCGCGTACTTCGCCGGCAATATCAAGATCTCGGGCTATCTCCAGCTCCCCTACGTCGCGGGGACGGGGGAGCTCGCCGTCTTCTGCGGGGCCGTCGTGGGGGCGGGCATCGGCTTTCTGTGGTACAACACCTACCCCGCGCAGGTCTTCATGGGAGACGTGGGCTCGCTGTCGCTGGGCGGCGCGCTGGGGACGGTCGCCGTCGTGACGAAGCAGGAAATCCTGCTCGCGATCGTCGGCGGGATCTTCGTCCTGGAAACCTTCTCCGTCATCTTCCAGGTCGGCTGGTTCAAGATTTCGCACGGGCATCGGATCTTCCGCATGGCCCCGATTCACCACCATTTCGAACTCAAGGGATGGCCGGAACCGAAGGTGATCGTCCGGTTCTGGATCATCTCGATCCTCCTGGCCTTGCTGGCCATGAGCACGCTGAAGATCAGGTAGGGGCGATGGAACTCGAAGGAAAACGGATCCTGATCATCGGGATGGGCAAGACGGGCGTTGCGGCCGCGACGTTTGCCGGACGGCGCGGGGCGCTCCTCGCGCTCACGGACGAGAAGCCTCCGGCCGCTTGGACCGCCGCCCTCGCCGAGGTGCAATCCACCGCCGACACGCCTGAAATCCGCCCCTACGCCCCGGCCGCCCTGGACGGCGTCGACCTCGTCGTCCCCTCGCCCGGCGTCGCCCCGTCGAATCCCCTGCTCGTGGAGGCCGGCGCGCGCGGCATTCCGATCCTGAGCGAACTCGAACTCGCCGCCCGCCACCTCAGGGGACCGATGATCGCCATCACGGGCACGAACGGCAAGACGACCGTGACGACGCTCGTGGGCGACCTCCTCAAGGCGTCCGGGAAGACCGCCTTCGTCGGCGGCAACATCGGGCGCCCGCTTATCGGCTTCGCCGACGGCCCCCAGGAGGAAGAGACGGCGGTCGTCGAGGTGAGCAGCTTCCAGCTTCATTGGACGGAGACCTTCCGCCCCGCCATCGGGATCCTGCTCAACGTGACCTGCGACCACGTGGACTACCACGGCAGTTTCTCCGCCTACCGGGAGGCCAAGGAGCGCCTCTTCTCTCGTCAGGAACCGGGGGATCTCGCGATCCTGAATGCGGACGATCCCGGCACGCCGGCGCTCGCCGCCCGCCTCCGGGCCGAGGTTGAATACTTCCGGACCTCCGGACCCTGCCGCCCCGGGATTTCGCTGGACGGGGACAACCTCGTCTACGCCGCCCCCGACGGCGCGATCGAACTTTACGCACGTGACCTGATCCGCCTGCACGGCCTCCACAACGTCGAGAACGTCATGGCCGCAATCCTCGCCTGCCGCCGCGCGGGTTGCCCGCCCGAGGCGATCCGCCAGGGCATCGCCGCCTTCTCGGGGATCGCCCACCGGATCCAGTTCGCCGGAGAGAAGGACGGCATCGCCTTCTACGACGATTCGAAGGGCACGAACGTGGGTGCGGTCGCGCGGGCGCTTGAAACTTTCTCCCGCCCGGTCGTGCTGCTTCTGGGCGGTCGCGACAAGGAGGGGGACTTCGCCGCCCTCATTCCGATCATCCGCGAGCGCGTCAAGACGTTGATCCTCTTCGGCGAGGCCCGTGAGCGCATCGGCGGCCTCATCGGCGAGATCGTCGCCACCCGGCGCGCCGCCACCCTGAAGGCGGGCCTGGAGGCCGCCCGCGAGGCTGCGGCGGCGGGCGACGTCGTCCTGCTCTCCCCCGGATGCGCGAGCTTCGACGAGTTCACCGACTACCGGGAGCGGGGGGATATGTTTCAGCGCTGGGTCAAGGGGCTGTAGACGATGTTCAAACTGACCGAAACCGACAAACGCCCTGATGTCCTCCTACTCGTCAGCACGCTCCTGCTCGTGACGGTGGGCACGGTCATGATCTACAGTTCGAGCTCCATCCTGGCGATGGAGCGCTACCAGGACGCCCAGTATTTCCTGAAGAAGCAGATCTTCTTCGTCCTGCTCGGCCTGACGGCCATGGTCTTTCTCACGAAGGTACCCTATCAGAAGCTCCGCTACGCGGCCTATCCGGGTCTCGCCGCGGCGGCGGTCCTCCTGGGGCTCATCCTGATCCCCCACGTGGGGGTCAAGGCCGGCGGGGCCACCCGCTGGCTGAACCTGGGGATCATCACCTTCCAGGTCACGGAACTCGTGAAAGTCTCACTGGTCGTCTTCCTCGCCCATTTCCTGACGCGCAAGATCGCCCAGATCAAGCGGTTCAGCCGCGGCATCGCCATCCCGCTCGCCGTGACGCTCTTCATCGTCGGCCTCGTCATGCTCCAACCCGATTTCGGCTCGGCGGCGATCCTCATGGCGATCCTGCTCCTGATGCTCTACCTGGCGGGGACGCGGCTCGTCTATCTCGGCGGAATGGCCGCGGCCTTCCTGCCCGTGGCCCTGTACCTCGTCATCCACAAGAGCTATCGGATGGCCCGCCTGATGACCTTTCTCGACCCCTGGAAGGACCCGCGCAACTCGGGCTTCCAGATCATCCAGTCGCTCCTGTCCTTCGGCTCGGGGGGAACCTTCGGCGTCGGCCTGGGCGACGGGATGCAGAAGCTCTTCTATCTGCCCGAGCCGCACACGGACTTCATCCTGTCCGTGATTGCCGAGGAGAGCGGCTTCATCGGCGTGGCCATCGTGATCCTGCTGTTCGGCGTCCTGATCATCCGGGGGTTCTTCATCGCCTTCAAGGCCCCGGACCTCTTCGGGACCCTGCTCGCCGCCGGCCTCACGATGACGCTCGCCCTGGAGGCCTTCATCAACATCGCGGGGGTGATGGGGCTCATCCCGCTCAAGGGGCTGGCCCTCCCGTTCCTGAGCTACGGCGGCTCGGCGCTTTTGATGAGCCTGGCGGCGGTGGGCATTCTGCTCAACATCTCGGCGCAGGAGTCCTGACATGGGCGGCGGGAGGAAGATGATCGTTGCGGGGGGCGGGACGGGCGGCCACCTGTTCCCCGGCATCGCGATCGCCGAGGAATTCCTGGGCCGCGACCCCGCGAACCGGGTGCTCTTCGTCGGCACGGAGCGCGGCCTGGAGAAGCGCGTTCTTTCCCAGATGGGCTACACGCTCGAAACCCTGGACGTCGAGGGCGTCAAGGGACGCGGCCTCGCGCAGAAATTCGGCGCCCTGGCGAAGATCCCGCGGAGCCTCGCCCAGTCGCGCCGGATCCTCCGGCAATTCGGCCCGGACGTCGTCGTCGGCGTGGGCGGCTACGCCTCCGGCCCGGCCGTCCTCATGGCGCACTGGATGGGTCTCCCCACGGCGATCGCCGAGCAGAACGCCATCCCCGGCGCGACGAACCGGATCCTCGCCCGTTTTGCGGACCGGATCTTCCTCACCTTCGCCGACGAACGGGGCGAGTTCCCGCCGGCAAAAATCCGGGTGACGGGCAACCCCGTCCGGGCGGCCTTCGCCGCAACCGGAGAGGCCGTGCGGGAAAAAGGCACGGCGGCGGTCGAGTTCCGGCACAACGAGGGCACGGGGCACACCGCACCGGGACACCCCTTCACGCTCCTCATCTTCGGCGGAAGCCAGGGGGCGCACGCGATCAACCGGACGGTGATGGAGGCCGTTTCGGCCTGGCGGGACCTGGCGGATCTGAACATCATCCACCAGACGGGACCGGCGGATCTCGAGGCCGTACGCCAGGCCTATCGGGACGCAGGGCGGGAGGCCGACATCCGGTCCTTCATCATGGATATGGCCGCGGTCGCGGCGGCGGCGGACCTGATCGTCTGCCGCGCGGGGGCCACATCCATCGCGGAGATTACGGCGATGGGAAAGGCGGCGATCCTGATCCCCTTCCCCTACGCCATCGCCGACCACCAGACGCGCAACGCCGAGGTCCTCGCCCGGGCGGGTGCGGCGGAGCTGATCCCGGAGCGCGACCTGACGGCCGCGCGGCTCGCGGCGACGGTCCGCCGTTACGTCGACGATCCGGCGGCGCTCCACGGGATGGCGACTCGGTCGGCGGCCCTGGGGAACACCCACGCGGCCCGGGACATCGTCGACGCGTGTCTGGCGCTCCTGCAAACATGAGCGGGGCGGGGGAAAAAGGGGCAAGGGGGAAGCCCCGGATATTGCGCAGGCGGAAGGCCACTTTTCGGTGGATATGGCACCAGATATGGTATATAGAGCCCGGCCACATACCATATAAAGTGTGTTGATTTGCGCCCGATCCCCGGGCGAACATGGGACGTTTCGATGCGAAAACAGAAGAACAGCAAGAAAACCGATATGATGCGCCGCAAGGTCCGGCAGATCCACTTCGTCGGCATCGGCGGGATCGGCATGAGCGGGATCGCCGAGGTCCTCCTGAACCTCGGCTACGCCGTCACCGGCTCCGACCAGAACCGGACGGACATTACGGAGCGCCTGGTCGACCTGGGCGCGACCATCCACCAGGGCCACGGCGCCGCCCACGTCGGGGCGGCGGATGTCGTCGTCACCTCCACGGCGGTCCGGCCGGACAACTCCGAGGTCCTGGAGGCGAAGCGGCGGGGCGTCCCCGTCATCCCGCGGGCCGAGATGCTGGCGGAACTCCTCAAGATGAAGTTTTCCGTTGCCGTCTCCGGGAGCCACGGCAAGACCTCGACCACCTCGATGATTGCGACCATCCTGGCCCGGGGCGGCCTGGACCCGACGATGGTCATCGGCGGCAAACTCGCCTCCATCGGGAGCAACGCCCGCTTGGGCGACGGCGAGGTCATCGTCGCCGAGGCCGACGAGAGCGACGGCTCGTTCCTCAAGCTCTCCCCGTCGCTCGCCGTCATCACGAACATCGACCGGGAGCACCTCGACCACTACCGCGACCTCGCCGAGATCAAGGATGCGTTTCTCCAGTTCGCCAACATCGTCCCCTTTTACGGGGCGACGATCGTCTGCCTGGACGACGAGAACGTCCGGGCGATCCTCCCCCGGATCAAGCGGCGGGTCATCACCTACGGCCTGCACCGCGAGGCGGACTGGCGGGCGGAGAAGATCCACTTCTCCGGCCGGACGGCCAAGTTCGCCGTGTACTGGCGGAACGACCTCCAGGGCTCGGTGACCCTCAACGCCCCGGGGCTTTTCAACGTCTACAACGCCCTGGCCGCGATCGCCGCCGCCCGCGAGTTGGAGGTCTCCTTCAGCGCCGTGCGGGCCGGGCTCAAGACCTTCACGGGCGTGCAGCGGCGCCTGGAGGTGAAGGGCCGGGTCAACGACGTCACCGTCGTGGACGATTACGGCCACCACCCCACGGAAATCCGCGAGACCCTGGCGGCGGCCCGTCAGGTGTGGCCCGACCGCCTGATCGTCGTCTTCCAGCCCCACCGCTACACGCGGACGAAGGCCCTTTTCCAGGAGTTCCTGACGGCCTTCCCCAACGCGGACCGGCTCATCGTGACGGACATCTACGCGGCGAGCGAAGAGCCCATCCCGGGGGTGAGCGCGGCCGCCCTGGCCGACGGCATCCGCCGGGCCGGCCACCGGGACGTGCAGTATATCGGCGATTTCAAGGCGATCGTGGAGGAGTTGATCAGGACGGCGCAGCCGTCGGACGTGATCCTCACCCTGGGGGCGGGCAATGTGCTGAAGATCGGCGAGGCCTTCCTCAATCGATAGGGACGGAATAAATAGGGAAAGCGCCTATTTATTTCTCGGTAACGACGGGATGATGGCGAAGATCATTAGGAATAAATTAATTGCGCGCCGTCCCCGATGAAATAACCCGGCGGGGTGGAACGCAGAAACAGAACAAGATTAATTGGGCGCTGTCCCTACTTAAACGGACGCGGGGAGCGAGGCGGATGGAGCAGGCAAGCCGGGAAAGGTTGAAAGCGGCATGCGCCGGGCGCGTCCTGTTCGACGAGCCCCTGGCCCGCCACACCTCAATGGGCGTGGGCGGGTCGGCGGACGTGATGGTCTTCCCGGCGGACCTCGACGATCTGGCCCGCTGCCTCCGCTGTTTGCATGAGGCGGGCCTTCCCGCGACGCCGGTCGGCAACGGGACGAACCTGATCTGCCGGGACGGGGGCGTCCGGGGCGCGATCGTCGTCCTGAAGGACCTGCAGGACCTCCGGGTCGACCGTGAAACGGGGGAGCGGCCCCCGGTGTCCGGGACGCGTCCGTACCCACCCGGGGTGGAAATCCTGCCCAGGCGGGAATCCGGCGATCCCGGAGACGCCCTGGATTCCGGTCGGCGCGGGGACGGCGCAGCGACTCAAGGCGCCGACGGTGCGGCCCGTAAAAGCCGACGCGAAACCCGCGAACCGGCCGCCGGCGCAGTGTCCGTCACCGCCGGGGCGGGTGTCGCCCTCCAGGCGCTGGTGGCCCTGGCTCTAAAGGAGGCACTGGCCGGGGCGGAGTTCCTCGCCGGGATTCCCGGCAGTGTGGGCGGGGCGGTCCGGATGAACGCGGGGGCCTATGGGCGGGAGTTGTCCGACATCCTGACCGCCGTCGTGTGGCTGTCGCGGACGGGCGAGCTCCGGGAGACGCCCCGCGAGGCACTGACCTTCTCGTACCGGAGCACGGACCTCCCCGCGGAGGCCGTAATCGCCGCCGCCCGCTTCGCCCTGCACCCGGGGGAAGCGGGGACCATCCGGCAGGCGGTGGACGAGACGCTGGCCCTGCGGCGCACGAAACACCCGCTCGCGCAGCGCAACGCCGGATCGATCTTCAAGAATCCGCGGCCCACGCCGGCGGGCCGGCTGATCGAGGCGGCGGGACTGAAGGGAACCCGGGTGGGACAGGCCATGGTGTCGGAGATGCATGCAAATTTTATCGTCAACCTGGGCGGGGCGACCGCCGCGGACGTGATCGCCCTGATGGAGCTGATCCGGGTACGCGTCCGGGCGCACGCCGGCGTCGACCTCGAACCGGAGGTCCGGATCATCGGCGAAAAATAGGGAAAATAGGGACAGCGCCCTATTTTTCGACCGGAAAGTCCCGGAGCAACGGAATACGCCTCTGGCGGGGCGGGAAAAATGAATCGCATGAATAGGAACAAGGCCCTATTGACCCGGAACGACCGGAAAGCCTAGAAATGATGGAGCGAGATGCGGGCCTACTTAATCGGGCACAAATAATAGGGCGCTGTCCCTAATTAATTTCGGAGAAACGGCATGGGGTGGCTGAAGAAGCACAAACCGTTTAACAACAGGCTGGAGGCGCGTAAGTACCGACTGCAGCGGCGCTCGGGCACGCTCGCGCGCGACGCGATCTACGCCTTTCTCCTGCTGGGGGCGGTTTTCATGATCACGGCGTTCGCCGCATACATCTACCTGTTCGTCGTCAGCGCCCCCTGGCTCGTGATCCGGGAAACCTCCGTCCGCGGCGTTCACGAACTCACGGAGAAGGACGTCCTCGCCCTGGCCGCCGTGAAGCCGCGTCAGAACCTCTTCGCGGTCAACTGCACCGCGGTCGCCCGGAGGATCCGGACGAACCCCTGGGTGCGCGACGTCTTCGTGGGCCGGGAACTCCCCGGCCGCCTCGTCCTGATCGTCCGCGAGCGCCGGCCCGTGGCGATGGTGAAGCAGGGTCCGGATCTCTTCCTGATGGACACGGACGGGGTCCCCTTCAAGCGGTGGGATACCGGGGACGAGGCGGATTTCCCCGTCCTGACGGGCGGCGGCGCGGACGGGCGCATGCCCACAGAGCTGACGGCCAGGGCCGTCGCCCTCCTCGATGAGCTCGCCCGGACCCGAGACCTCGCCCCCTACGGCGCGGTTTCGGAGATCCACGGCAGCACCGTCACGGGCTTCACCGTCTACACCGATGCCGGCCTGTGCTTCCGGCTGGGATTCGACAACTACGGCAACAAATTCAAGCGTCTGGCACCGGTCATGGCCGATCTGGAGAAGCGGCAGATCAAACCGGCGTACCTGCTCATCGATCTCGCCGATCCGACGAAGATCACCGTGCAGCCGCGCCGCCTGCCCGGTCCGCCCGCGCCGGCGGAGCCGGCCCAGGCTTACCGGACCTGAACGAGGGAGAAACCCATGGGGAAGAAGGGAAACGTGATCGTCGGGCTGGATATCGGGACGACAAAGACCTGCGCCATCGTCGGCGAGATGACCGACGGCGGGATCGACATCATCGGCATCGGGTCCTGCCCGTCCGAGGGACTGCGCAAGGGCGTCGTCGTCAACATCGACAGCACGGTGGAGTCCATCCGCAAGGCCGTCGAGGAGGCCGAGAAGATGTCCGGCTGCGAGATCAGCACCGTCTTCGCCGGCGTCGCGGGCAGCCACATCAAGAGCCAGAACAGCCTGGGCATCGTGGCCGTGAAGGGCCGCGAGGTGGGGGAGGAGGACGTCGATCGGGCCGTCGAGGCCTCGCGGGCCATCGCCATTCCCGTGGATCGGGAGATCCTCCACACCCTGCCGCAAAGCTTCATCGTGGACGATCAGGACGGCATCCGCGACCCCGTGGGGATGTCCGGGGTCCGCCTGGAGGCAAAGGTCCACATCGTGACGGGGGCGACGACCTCCATCCAAAACATCGCCAAGTCCATCAGCCGCGTCGGCCTCGAGATCCACGGCCTCGTCCTCGAGCAGCTCGCCTCCGCGGAGGCGGTTCTGGGCCCGGACGAGAAGGACTTGGGCGTCGCGCTCATCGACATCGGCGGCGGCACGACGGACATCGTCGTCTACGCCGAAGGCAGCGTGAAGCACACGGCGATCCTGCCCGTGGGCGGCAACTACGTGACGAGCGATATCGCGACGGGGCTCCGCACCCCCGTCACCGAGGCCGAGAAGATCAAGATCCACTACGGCTGCGCCTACACGCCGCTCATTCCGAAGGACGAGGCCATCGAGGTCCCGAGCGTCGGCGGGCGCGAGCCCCGGGAGGTCTCCAGGCAGATCCTGGGCCGGATCATCGAGCCCCGGATGGAGGAGATCCTGAACATGGCGATGAAGGAGATCACGAAGTCCGGCTGCGACGAGATGCTGACCGCGGGGGTGGTCCTCACGGGCGGAACCGCCCTGCTCCACGGCATGCCGGAGCTCGGCGAACAGATCTTCAACCTGCCCGTCCGGCGGGGCCTGCCGACGGGCGTCGGCGGACTGAAGGACGTGGTCGCGAGTCCCATGTACGCGACCGGCGTCGGTCTTCTGCTTTACGGCAGTCAGAATCTGGACCGGGAGGTCCTGGTCCGGATCGACCGGAGCGTCTTCGGCAACTGGATCGGCAGTCTCAAGAGATGGTTTCTAGAATTCTTCTAAGGGGGAGGGGCTATGTTTGTTTTGTCTGACGAGAACGCGGTGCATGCGGCGAGGATCAAGGTGATCGGCATCGGCGGCGGAGGGGGGAACGCGGTGAACACCATGATCTCCTACAACCTCCAGGGAGTGGACTTCATCGCCGCCAATACCGACGCCCAGGCCCTCCGGGCCTCCCTGTCGCCCATCAAGGTCCAGCTCGGCGCCGAGGTGACGAAGGGGCTGGGGGCCGGCTCCGATCCCGAGACGGGCCGCCAAGCCGCCGAGGAGACGCGGGACGCCCTCCAGGAGCACATCGGGGGCGCCGACATGATCTTCCTCACGGCCGGTCTGGGCGGCGGTACGGGAACGGGCGGCGCGCCGGTCATTGCCCAGGTCGCCAAGGAACAGGGCGCGCTCACCGTGGCGGTCGTCACGAAGCCCTTCCACTTCGAGGGGAAGCGGCGGAGCGCGCAGGCGGAAGAAGGCATCGAGGAGCTGCGGGAGATCGTGGACACGCTGATCGTCGTCCCGAACCAGCGGCTCTTGAGCCTGGGGGGGCGGAACATCTCGCTCCTAGACGCCTTCAAGAAGGCCGACGACATCCTCTACCACGCGGTCAAGGGCATCTCGGACCTGATCGTCATCCCGGGGCTCATCAACCTCGACTTCGCCGACGTGAAGAACATCATGTCGGAGAAGGGCCTCGCCCTGATGGGGACGGGGATCGCGGGCGGGGAGAACCGGGCGGTGGAGGCGGCGCAGAAGGCCATCTCGTCGCCGCTGCTGGAAGACAACTCCATCCAGGGGGCGCGCGGGGTCCTGCTCAACATCACGGGCGGGCCGGACATGACGCTCTTCGAGATCGACGAGGCGTCGTCCATGATCCAGCAGGAGGCCCACGAGGAGGCGAACATCATCTTCGGCACCGTCGTGGACGAGACCATGACGGACGAGATCCGCATCACCGTGATCGCGACGGGCTTCGAGGACACGATCGGCAAGAAGGCGATCGGCAAGGTCGCGTCCATGGGCGGCTACAAGCGGGCGGATCTCGCCACGCCGACCTTCATGCGCAACGAGAAGGCCGAAGGGCTCAACGTCGTCAAGATGGGCCTCATCGACGACGAGGCGAACCCGGACCTGGAGATCCCGACCTTCCTGCGCCGCCAGGCCGACTGACACGGGGGGGCGGATCGGGGGTCAGGTCTTACAACATGAGCGTTTTTCGAAAAGGGCGTCCGTCGCTCTTTCTGAATGCAAAACGTTCGATTCCGTCCGCGGAGTGCGCGGGGTCCCCCCGGCGCGGGCGGGAACGGCGCGGAGACGTGACTCCATGACCTACCGGGACCGCAGACGGGCCGAGGCCCTGCTGGCCGCCGAGACGGGAACCGTCCGGAAGGTCTGGGGCCGGACGTTCACGGTATGCCTGGTCTACCCCAACGTCTACCGGACGGGCATGGCAAATCTGGGCTTCCAGATCGTCTATCGCCTGATCAACGCGTCGGACGCCTTTCTGTGCGAACGCCTCTTTCTGCCCGACCCCGTGAAGCGGGGCTCTCCCTCCCCCCCGTTTCTCGCGAAGACCGGGCGGGCGTCCCCGGACATCCCCGGCGCAACCGCACCGCTCAGTCTCGAGTCCCGCAAACCCCTGAACGCCTTCGACATCGTCGCCTTCTCGCTCCCCTTCGAGAACGATTACCCCAACATCCTGAAGATCCTCGACGGGGGGCGCATTCCCCTCGCCGCCGCAGACCGCGCGGAGGCCGACCCGCTCGTGATCGCGGGCGGGATCGCCGTGACCCTCAACCCCGAACCCCTGGCCGATTTCTTCGACCTTTTTTTGCTCGGCGAGGGTGAGGAAATGATCCCGGAGTTTCTCGCCACCTGGGCCGCCGGCCGCGAGCGGGGGGACGATCGCCTCGAACGGCTGATCCGGATCCAGCAGGACGTCGGCGGGGCGTATGCGCCGGCGCTCTATGCGGCGCGTTACGGCGAAACGGAGGGGAAACGGTGCATCGCATCGTCATTCCCGCGGCGGCGGGACCCCGGCCTGTTGAAGGAAGGCCCGGATTCCCGCCTCATCGGCGACGTGCCGGCCGTCATCCGGCGGCGTCACGTCGCCGATCTCGACCGCCACCCGGCCGAGCAGGCGATCGTCACGGCGGGGCAGGAATTCGGCGAGATGTACCTGACCGAGGTCAGCCGCGGCTGCGGGCGCGGATGCCGCTTCTGCGCGGCGGGCTATGTCTACCGGCCTCCCCGCTTCCGGAGCGCGGCGACGCTCGCGCCCGCCTTCGCCCGGGGGATCGACGCCGGCAAGCGGATCGGCCTCCTCGGCACGGCCGTCTCGGACCACCCGGAACTCCCCGCCCTGTGCCGGGCCATCCTCGCCCGGAACGGCCGCTGGGGCGTCGGCTCACTCCGCATCGACCGCCTTGACGACGAGATGGTCGGCCTGCTCAAGGAGACGGGCGTGGACACGGTCGCCCTCGCCCCGGAGGCGGGCTCCCAGCGCCTGCGCGACCTGATCCGCAAGGGGATCTCGGAGGCCCAGATCCTCGCGGCCGCCGGGCGCCTCGCCGCGGCGCGCATCCCCAACCTGCGCCTGTACTTCCTCGTCGGCCTGCCGACGGAGACGGACGTGGACATCGAGGCGATCGTCGCGCTGACCCGGAGGATTCTGCATGCAGAAACCGAAACAGGGATAGAAGGCGGGGCCGGCCCCGCGGTCCGCTCCGGCACGGCGCGGAGGGCGTTCCGGCGGGTGACCCTGAGCCTCAACCCCTTTATCCCCAAGGCGGCCACACCCTGGCAGCGCCGGCCACTCGCGGATATCCGCGCCACGGCGGACAAGATCCGTCGCATCGCCGCCGCCCTGCGCCCGGAACGCGCCGTCCGCGTCATCCACGACACGCCCCGCGCCGCCTACCTCCAGGCCCTGCTCTCGCTGGGCGACCGGCGCGTCGGGGCGATCCTGCTGGCCGCCCACCGGAACGGCGGCAACTGGCCCCGCGCCTTCAAGGAGGCCGCCGTCCACCCGGACGTCTTCGTCTACGGCCCGAAGCCCCCGGGCGCCCCCCTCCCCTGGTCCCACATCAAATAGAGACCATCGGGGTTGACTGTTTCCCATAGAATTAATGCAAACGCCCTATTTTGCCTCTTCGACCGCCCTCCTTGTCACTTTAACATCCCTTCTTGTCATTTCGATCATCCTTCCTGTCATTTCGACCGAAGGGAGAAATCTTGTCCCTTCTCTTTGTCATTTCGAACGTATGTGAGAAATCTTCAAGATTTCTCGTCGCTTGCGCTCCTCGAAATGACAATAAGAATGGTTAAAATGACGAGAAGAATGATTGAAATGACAAGAAGGATGATCGAAATGACACATGCGGTGGTGCGCTATGCTCTTCTGAAATGACACGTGAAAGGGCCTCCGTGAAGATTTCTCCCTTCGGTCGAAATGGCAAGAAAGATTGTCGGACAAAATAGGCCGTTGTGTGAAGGTCCCGGAGGATGAAATTTCTGGGGATTTTACCTCCATCATGCCCGATATGGACAAACGGGGGGAATTCCATTATAAGGAGGCCGCGGAAAGGGGGAACCGGAAGAAGGTGAGAAGATGACGGAAGGAACTCAGAAAGAGGCATGGCGGGACAAGGTGGTAACGCCGGGCGAAGTCCTGGAGAAGATCCAGCCGGGGATGAGCATCTTCCTGAGCACGGGGATGGCGGAGCCGCGCACGCTGGTGCGCCATCTGATGGCCTCGGATGCGGCTAACCTCCAGGATCTGGAGATGATCCAGCTCGTCAGCTTGGGTGACACGGTCTCCATCGACGCGCGCTATACCCGCAAGTACCGCCTGAAGACCTTCTTCTCCGGCTGGATCGCGGCCGACGCGATCACGGAAGGGCGCGTGGACCTGATCCCCAGCCGTTTCTCGCGCGTCCCGTGGCTCTTCAAATCCGGGGCGATCCGCGTGGACGCGGCCTTCATCCAGATCTCGCCCCCGGATGCGAACGGCTATGCCTGCCTCGGCGTCGGTATGGACGTGGCGCGCCAGGCGATGGAGCGCGCCACTCTCCGCGTGGGCGAAATCAGCGAGGACGTCCCCTTCGTCCTGGGCGACACGCTGGTGCGGATCGAGGATTTCGACTACCTCGTCCACTCCACGGAGCCCATGATTTACATAGACCCCTGGCCGCTCGAGGACGTCTTTGCCAAGATCGGCAAGAACATCGCCTCCGTCATCCCCGACGGGAGCTGCATCTCCTTCGCCTTGGGCCCCATCTACCAGGGCACGGCACAGGCGCTCACCCGCAAGAAGAACCTGGGCATCCACAGCCCGTTCATCACCGACGCCCTCATGTGCCTCGTCAAGAGCGGGGCGGTGACGAACCGCTTCAAGACCCTCTTCCGGGGCAAGTCCGTCGGCTCCTACGCGATGGGGACACGGGCGCTCATGAAGTGGCTCGACCGCAACCCGCTCATCGAGTTCCAGCCGCTCGACGTCATCACGGACCCCAAGAACATCGGCCAGAACGACAACTTCATCGCCATCCTGCCCGCGCGCAAGGCGGACCTGACGGGCGACATCGCGCTGCACATCGGCAAGGGAAACGTCACCGCCGGCCCGGGCGCGGTCCAGGAGCTCTTCATGGGCGCGACCATCTCCAAGAACGGCCGCACGCTCTTCGCGCTGCCCAGCCGCAACCGCGGCGGGGAGTCAAATATCGTCCTGTCCACGGCGGACTACCCCTTCCAGTTCTCGAACCGCGAGTCGCTCGACATGATCGTGACCGAGTACGGCGTGGCGTACCTCGCGGGGCGCACCGTGCGCGAGCGCGCGCAGGCCCTGATCGACATCGCCCACCCGGACGACCGGGCGGAGCTCGTGCGCCAGGCGAAGGCCGCGCGCATCCTCTACGCCGACCAGATCTACCTGCCGGAGTCCGGGCACCTTTACCCGGATAAGATCGCCCGCTCCCACATCTTCAAGAACGGGCTGAAGGTGAGGTTCCGCGCGATCAAGCCCTCCGACGAGGACGAGATGCGGCGGCTCTTTTACCGGTTCTCCGACCAGGCCGTGTACTATCGCTACTTCAGCCCGATCAAGACGATGCCTCACGGAAAGATGCAGGAGTACGTCAACGTGGACTACCGGCGGGTCATGTCGATCGTGGCGGTGCTGGCGGAGGCGGCGGGGGAGCGGATCATCGCGGAGGCGCGGTACGTGCGGCGCGACGACCTGCGCACGTACGCGGACACGGCGTTCATCGTGGACGAGGCCTACCAGAACTACGGGATCGCGACCTACCTCTTCAAGATGCTGATCGAGATCGCGCAGTCGAAGGGGATCGAGGGCTTCACGGCGGACGTGCTCGTCGCGAACAAGGCGATGATGAAGGTGTACGAGAAGGCGCCCTTCCCCATCAAGGCGACCCTCTCCGCCGGGACGTACGAACTCCACATCCCGTTCGAAACCGCTTCCAAACCCGCAACCGCCTGCGACCCCTGGAGCATCAAATAAAAAAATAGGCCGTTGTGCAAAGGCCTCCCCTTATCGTTTGCGCTCCCAGTCCCAGGCGGTGCGGATGATGAAATCGAGGTCGTCGTGCCGGGGGGTCCAGCCGGTCAGGCGGCGGAGCCGGGTGCTGTCCGCGATGAGCGCCGGGGGATCGCCGGCGCGACGGCCTTCGTAGACGACGGGGAAGTCGACGCCCGTCACCCGCTTCGCCGCGGCGACGACCTCACTGACGGAAAACCCGTGGCCGTAGCCGCAATTCATGACCAGCGCCCGCCCGTCGGCCCCTTCGTCGGCGGCCTTAGGAACCTTCCCCTCTCCAGACCGAACGCCCGTCCCCGCGTCCTCGTTTTGTGACGCGGGCGCGGTGCGCCCCGATTCTCCCGCCGTCTCGGGGACGGCCCCCCCGCCCTGCCCCGGGGATGAAGGCGTGTCCCCGACCTCACCCGTCGGCCCAAGCGGAGACGGGACGGCCAGACGTTCCAGCGCGAGGCCGTGGGCGTCGGCCAGATCGTTCACGTGGATGTAGTCGCGCAGGCAGGTCCCGTCCGGCGTGGGGTAATCCGTCCCGTAAACGGCGAGCCGCGGGAATTCGCCCTTGGCCGTCTTCAGGGCGCGGGTGATCAGATGCGTCGCCTCCGCGTACGCCTGCCCGAGCTGCCCCTCCGGGTCCGCCCCGGCCACGTTGAAGTAGCGCAGTGCGACATACCGAAAATCCTCCGCCCGCGCCAGGTCGCGCAGAACCTGTTCCACCATGACCTTCGAGGCTCCGTACGGGTTGATCGGGTTGAGCGGCGCCGCCTCCGTCACGGGGATGCGCTCCGGGATGCCGTAGACCGCCGCCGTCGAGGAATAGAGAAGGTTCCGGACGCCGTGGCGGAGCATCGCGTCGAGGAGGTTCAAGGAATGGACGACGTTGTTGCGGTAGTACCAAAGCGGCCGGCGGGTGGACTCCTCCACCTGGATCGAGGCCGCAAAATGGACGACGGCCTCCGGCCGAAAATCCGCGATTGCGCCATCGAGGCGCTCGCGGTCACCCAGGTCCCCGCGAACGAGTTGCCCGGTCAGGACGGCCCAGGCGTGGCCCGTCGAGAGGTTGTCATAGACGAGCAGGTCGTGACCCGCCCGCCCCAGCGCCTTGACGACGTGGCTGCCGATGTACCCCGCCCCGCCGGTCACGAAAATTTTCATGCAGTTTTCCTTTCCCGGAAACGGGACTCACCCCGCGTCCCGACGGGCGCATCCTTCAAGACCCGCCCCCGTGAAAACGAGGCACTGGGCCTCCTCCGTCAGGTAGGAATGGATCGGAACGCTGAAGATGCGGCGGCCGCGGTCTCCTATTCCTTTTGTGTGGCTTGGGACAGGACTTTCTTTACGGCGAAAACTGTTTTTTGCATGTCTTTGGATGTCAGGGTCGGATGAACCAGGAACATCAGGCTCGTCTCCCCCAGTTCCCTGGCTACGGGCAGGCGATCCACCGGCCGAAAATCTTTCTCTTCGAAGGCCTTCTCCAGATAGACCTCGCTGCATGTGCCGCTGAAACAGGGCACGCCCTCCGCTTGTAGGGCGCTCATGATCCTGTTCCGGTTCCATCCGGCCTTTAGCATCTCCGGCCGGACAAAGACGTAGAACTTGTAGTAGGCGTGTTGAACGGTCTTCGGCGGGATGGTCACCCGCAGCCCCGGAACTCCGCCAAACTCCCTCGTCAGGATCGCCGCATTGCCCCGTCTCGCCGCCAGCCATTCCGGCAATTTCTTCAACTGCAGCCTGCCGATCGCCGCCTGCATCTCCGTCATCCGCAAGTTCGTTCCGAACGATTCGTGGAGCCATCGATACCCTGGAGGATGCGCCATTTGATGAACGGCGGCGTAACTTTTCCCAT
>ERZ795030.1925-NODE-1925-length-26309-cov-8.221681_pt1 | contig 26309 bp, 10 predicted proteins | sample MGYA00375122_ERZ795030 | MGnify/ENA primary metagenome ERZ795030 (study PRJEB30165, sample SAMN05720146) | activated sludge metagenome | isolation source: anaerobic digester from wastewater treatment plant | place: Japan | collected 2015-04-20 ... | reverse complement strand
GCGTTACCTGTTACATTAGCGGGAGCTACACGTCCATTGCCGCCGCCGAAGACATTGCCGATGACATTGCCGCCATGGACGGTGACACTGGTAGCTGGTACGTCTGCAGCACAGGCGCCACCATAGACCGACCTTATGCTGCTTTCGCAGTTGTGAACGGTAACGGGAGGTGTACCGTAAGTATAGTCAGCTTTGTTGCCGCCTCCGTAAACCGCATAGATTGCGTATGTACTGTCCGATGGCGCCGCATCGGTTCCGTATATATCTACCGTTACGGCACGTTGCGGCTCACCGTTTATGTTATTAGCGCCAAACACGCCGCCTGACCCCTGGCTTGGGAGTCTAACTACACTGCCGCCATAGACTTTAACAGCTACGGGACCATAGACATTGGCAGCTACACCGGCAGCGCCCAGACCGCCGCCGAAAAGTTTACCGTATATAACGCCTTTGTTTAGGGTGACATTGGTACGGTAGGCAGTGGTAGGAGCAGTTCCATTTACACTTCCCAGCGCTGCTCCGCCATATACATCGCCATATACTGTGACACCTCCAACTGTTTGACCGCTATAGCCTAAGGTAACATCCACATTGCCCGAAACAATGGTATTCTGTCCGTATCCGCCGCCGTGAATGTTAACGGCATTAGTTTGGATTGTATCAGTGCCCACCTGGCCGCCATGCACATTAATATTGACAGAACCGCTGAGAGTTCCCGTATAGTTGCTGCCTCCATAGATGCCGCCGGCGCTGACTTGGCCGCCTGTCATAAATATGTTTGCTGAGCCTCCCTTATTTTGGCAGGCTCCTCCAAAGACGCCCCCGATTATGGCGGCTGAATAGGTAGGGGTCGTCCCCCCATAGCCACCAAGTATTACGCCACCGTTTTCGCCGGCGACTTCGCCGCCCGTGATAAAGAGATTGGCTGTTTGTGTAGTCCTACAGAAGCCATATGAGCCTCCGCCATAGACACCACGCTCCACATAAGCATTGTCGGCTATAACCACATTCGTTCCCAGGGTTACCTCCCCTGAACTGCTGCTTCCACTATATCCGCATCCCGCACCAAATACATTACCGCCCACAGCACGGTTGATGAGCGTCGTAGAGCCATTGCTATTTACTTGTGTATTGCCGCCTACATATATATAGGACGGACCGTTCAATTCTCCTCTTATATCTTGTGTTCCGTTAGCTCCGCCGGCAATCCAACCGTTAACAGTTCCTCCGGTAAAGACAAATATTCGGGCACCGGCAGCATTGGCAAATTGTGCCGCTCCATAAATAGAGCCTTTTACCAGGCCGCCCTTCATGCGTATAATAGTGCAGGGATCTGTCGGATTATTGTAGGTTCCCATTCCTCCGGCAATATTGAGCCACTCTCCACCCTGTATTTCCAGATATTTGTAACCCTCATCTCCTTCTCTGTTACCAAAGCCAAAGTAGTAGCTTTGATCTGCATCTCCCGACCCTACTTGCTGACTTGTGACAAATTTTCCGCTCTTGGAATAGACTCGACAGACCTCCTGTCCCGAAGAAGCTCTTACATCGGATCCATATGAAATATACAAAGCATTGGTAAATTCCAGATTATTGTTGTTGGATGTTGCCCGGTCGTAATCACATCCAAAGGTTACCCATTGTTTGTTAAGATATCCGGAAGAGAGTGATGTTCCAAAATTATAAAAATCTGCGAATCTTCCGCTTTCAACCTTAAGTATCTGATCTACAGTTGTATTTGTGTTCGTTCCATACAATCTGCGGAGAGTTCCACCCATTACCATGCCGCGACCGAAAGTAAAATTGCGGCCTTGGAGATCAATGTTGGTTCTCGGATTCCAGCTAACGAACTCCATCTTTGTTCTGTTTGCACTACCTGAAACAGGGCTAATGGTTCGGGTGTACATTGTATAAGTGCTCCTGTAATCAGCGCTGCCATCGGGCTCTACCATCATAATGGTGACAGGAGAGTTACAGGTAATATTTCTATAACTACTATTAGAGCCATGATTACACCTTACGATAAGTATATTAGTTTCATAAGTTCCACCAGATGTAGAATAAGTGTAACTATTTATATTCGTTAGTGTTACGACATTGTTCAAAGGCACCCATGTCGCCTCGAATACAATCTCGGCCGAGGTGCAGTTGACGCTGGGATAGGGCAGGTTGATAAAGGTGATCTCCTGGTCAAGAGACAGTGTCTGACCATTGCTGTAACCTTGAATATATTCACCGCCGCTGATGATTTTCCATCCGCCGAAACCCTGGCCCGTGGGACGCTTGCTGAAGGGGTTGGAGATGACGGTGTAGGGGTACTGACCGGCAGTAGTACCCTCCTCTAAAGTGGTATAATAGATAAATATTTTTTGGGACTCGTCAATGGATACCTCACCGCCATTGCCCAGGTAGGTGATCTTTACATTGCGCGGATTGGGTGAGTATAGCTTTCCCAGATAATCGGTGTTGTAGCTGCTGCCTTCAACTCCGGCATAATATGTCCAGGTATGGTCTTCGTAGTCGTTCAGGATTACGGTGTCTCCAACTATTTCAGCCTTTACTCCCAAGGAAAAAAAGAGCATCATCACGGCCGCCGCCGATTTCAGAGTAAGATTGAGCACGGAGGTCTTGATCTTGAGTCTGCGAGTGCAAAGGGAGATAATCGACGTTTTTCTCATATCTTGGTTTCTTTTTTTCGGTTTATTCTTTCTTTCATCACAACACGACTACTTTCCGGCGGTTGACAATGTAAACGCCACTGTTGCCGACCGTAATCGATTCCTTACTTCCGGGCTGCACGATTATTGAACCTGCCGGTTTGCCCGTTAGCATGAATATATCCACTTTTACAGACTCCTCGAGCGTGCTCTCAATCCAAATGGTGTGGTCAACCACATAAATCGTGAGACCTTGAATGCTTATCGTGTCGGCAATCGGACCGTCGTCGGCATATCCGATGAAAAGCGCATCGGCACGGGTTGTAGCGGACGATGGAGCAGGTAAAGCCGGTTCTACAGCCGTAAAGTAAGGACGGAACGGAACGGTAGTCGCAGCAGTGGCATTCTTGACAAACTTACTGCTCGGATGTTCGACTGCTCCGGAATTAAGCATATAGCCTTCATTGGCAGCCAAATTAACCGTCTGGTAAGAAGTGTTGAACCTATAACCGTCGTTTTCAACCGAGTTAAGGTTATAATCACTATCGGACACACCTATGCTTGCTTCGTCAACCGATACAAACGTGATGGTCTGCTTGGCGATCTTAGGTATATCGCTATAGGTGTTTTGTGCCTTGAATGTGCCACTTAGGTCAAATTCATAGTAAGTCTCGCCCGGGAATCCTATCAAATAAGGTTTGGCTGCAGCAAAGAGCGGATAGTTACTGTATTCGCGCGCAGTACGGTAATAGTCTTTATCGGCGTTTTCGGCGCCTTCGTAATGCTTGTACAAGTCGCTGTTCTTGTCCTTACGAGAGAATTTGCTGTAGTAATAATCCCAGAGGTAACTGTTGTCGACAATCTTTACACCGGCTGTGGCGTCGGCAGCGGGAGAGCCGAAGATTCCGGTGAAAATATCGTTTTCGTATTCATCCTGACTGACGTTCACGCTGTTGAATTCACGCAGCCAGTACTCATGCCCAATATTACTGCCGCCATAGAAGTGGGTGATCTCACCCTTAGTCTGGGTGGTGACCAGATCGGCTTCAAAGGGAAGACTTATGGTTTCCCAACCTTCACTCAGGTCTTTTATGTACCTGTCGGTAAGGCCATCGGGGGTACGTTGATACCACATATAATGACCTGCATCGAACCGGTAGCCGATGGGTGCGTTGAAGTTCTGCTTGTCAACCAGATAATGGTTGCGATCTGCAATGTATTCGCCCTCTTTCAGTGAGACAAGGTGTCCTTTGACAGCCCCGGCATTGGCAGGAACGGCCACAGTACCGTAAGTGCCGTTGTAAGTGAATTGAGCTTCGGTCAGAGCACTTGTCAGCACGGCAAAGGTAGCCGCAGCATTTTCCGGAGCATAAACCAGCAGATTTCGCGTTACTCCATCGGTTGTAAAACTGCCCAGACTATCGTAATCAAGTATCGGGGCGAAGAACATATTTTGATTAGCACCGTTGGTCGAACTATTGTCGTTGTATCCCGTAAAATCGATAGCAGTCAGATCCTTATGAACATCCATTGAGCTGTAAGTTCCCTTAAATCCTGCGTATCTGTTAAAGTAAACCCGGTTCATGGAGCTATTTCCGTAATAAGCCGGAGCACGGTTTACCCGGTTGCCGGTTAGACCGTTCACAATCTTCCCGTCGATCGAATTTCGTATAATGGACTTGGGGCTTGTGTTGTGTGCACCGGCACTGGGTACAATACCGTAAGTCAGCTTTTGACCGAAGTAGATATAGTCGTCCGGATAAATGGGGAAATAGCCGTCTTCACCGGACATGCGGATTTCCTCTTCTTCCGGTATTATGCCGTCGGCAAACATGAAGTCCATATTGCTGAAACGATCCTCGACATACATCTCGTAAGTTTCGGGATAATAGGAACTGCTGGTAGTCTTGCCTTCAACGCCCACATCTTCTATCTTCCAATAATCGTAACTTACTTTTGCGCCACCGGGCACATTTATGTCGTAGTAACGTTTATTCAAATAGTATCCGTTCAGATTATACGCGACTTCACCGTTCAGGAACGACTTTAACGGCTTACTTACGGCACTTCCGGCGGCAAAGGTGTTGGTCTCGGGATAGTAACTGTTGTGGATTATACCCGTACCCATAACGGCTTGAGTATTTATGGAATCGACATTTCCTGTAGTCATAACCCAGCAGTTCCAGGCTGTGCCGCCATGTTCGGCAATACCCGAACCGGTAAATGAACCGCTGACACCGAGATTGTAAACCGGACCGCAGAGATAGTTGAACAGCGAGTGATCCAGACCGCTGATGGTATAACCGTCGCCGTGCAAGGTGCCGCTGAAACAGTTACCATTTTCACCTATCGAATTCCATGTAGTGGTGTGGTTTATATCGCCGTCGAGTATGAAATCTATGTTTTCGCAGTTTCCTATATTCTCAAAACCTTCGTTTCCTCCCTTGGTAAGATTATAGAATGCAGCGAGGCTGTCGAGTTCGGCGGCAGTTCTGATATATACCTTTGGAGCACGTTTACCTGCCGGCAGTGCTTCGTTAAGGTACATATAGTCGTGTACGGTATGAGTTGTGCCTAAAGTGTCGGTCTCATTATGGGTACTAGCCATTACATTGGCCATACGATGATAGTTGGCAATAGAAAACTTCACGGGGTTGGAATACGTCTTACCCAGATATGACTTGGCATAGTATGCGAGCCAGTAGCCGTCTTCATACCAGTATACAGGCGTCCTGTTACTTATAAAATCAGAACCGTTCTTATGGCTGATGGCATCTTGCTCATTACTGAAAATTTCCCATCCGCCACCAAGAATTTCGAAAGCACCTTTACTTACTGTAGGTTTATTCAATCCTACAACGTTACCCGGAAATACGGTAGACGGCGGCAACAACTCGCCGATGGTAGGCACTCCGCTCTCAAAATGAATCAAGATATTGATAATGTGGCGTTCAAGTATTGTTTCGTACGATGTACCGCTCTCATCACTTTCGATATATTCGTATAGGTAGGTGACGGTTATAATCCTGTCTTCAGATAACTGGTTAATGTCAATTTCACGTGCCACATAAAAGGTTGTTGTCTCGGTGGGTACAACACCGTTTATGCTGAAATTCATTTGTTCGTTTATGAGATGAGCATATTCGGTATCCATAATGATGGTGCCGATGCTGACAGAATCTGACAGATTATATGTAACAGAGTCTATATCTATTATGCTTGTTTTGGCTGCATAGTGTTTGGTGCAGAAGTAATACCTTCTAATGTCCATTCCATCAGGCAGGCCGGGAAGAGTATTCTTAGGTATACAGGTAACCTTGTTTTTATTCTCTTCACTCAGAGTATTATATCTGTTTTCTTCAATCTTTTCGCCTACAGTGTACCAATCGTTGCCTACTTGAAAATCACTGTTTACAACATAGTAAATTTTATTTGCGGAATCGTTCCCACTAACCACGATAGGAGTGAAATTAAATTGCTCGTTTGTCAGTTTCTCGTATTCCGTATTGATAAGTATATCGTTTTCCTCAATCACATTGGTTAACACAGGCAAACCGTTACGAGAAACGTTTACGCTGTCCGAAATAATGAGTGGCAAGATGCCGATATAGGTTGCCGAATAGTCTAAGGATTGACGTTCTGCGTACGGAATCTGCTGCGTTATGCCGTGACCTTCACCCTGATATGCAAGCATACCGGGATAGCTGTTGACGGTTGGCAGAAAGTCTTCAGACAACAGGTCAAGAGCATCGTAGTTGTATGAGAAATGGGCTCTCTCTTCGCTTGAAAGACTGCTGTACCGGATAGCTGAATAGTTGGAACCTTCAGTGAATTCACTTCCGCCCCAGTGACCTGTTGATTCACACAAAAATGCTCTGCTGAAGTGATCAACAACCGTGGAATCAACCCCGCTCAGGGCATTGAACGTACTTAGAGGAATCACCTCTCCGCTAAGGTAGAATTCGTCTTGATCTACCGAATAAGTTTCAACACAAAGCAAACCCTCTTCAAAATAGTTCCGGTTTTCAGGACTGAAACCGTTGTATTCGTCTTCGGTAATGCAAGAGCCTTTCGTAAAATTGTATGTTACAGGAATTCCACCGACATTTTCTGTAAATTTGCATTGATCCTTTGCAACGTATGCTTTTTTGAAGACAGCCTGTGCATTAATGATACCATACTCTTCCAGTTTGCTGCTGATCAATGCCTGAGAGCTGTATGTCAGGGAATCGATAATATCGCCCATGGAGTATTCAACCTGTCCGTATATACCCGATTGGACACACTTGAACGTGGGGCCGGGTACATAGTACTGTTCAAGCTCCGGTGTCATAAGCGACTGGCGCATTATCTGGCTCCTGCCCGGAGGCGGAGTATTGTCCATGTATTGGAAATAATTATTCCATACGTCGGGGTTGTCCCAACCGAATGTCAACAGGAATCCGTTGTCGTGTGTAATGGCATTGGTCGGGTTAAACACACGGGCACACTTGTCCCGGTCTGTTTTGCTCAGGTTTTCGTAAGCCGCCTTTGTAATCGCATCGCCCTGGTTGTACATTACCGTATCCTCATGCATAATGGTATGTGTGCATACGTAGTAATCTAGGATGCCATCGGGCAGAGTGATGAATACCGAATCTTCGGTATATGCGATTCCGTCAATCTCAACGTTGTAAGAACATATATATGTTTCGTCTTCAACGAAGAAAGCCTGTTCAGCCTCCGAAAGAAGCGAATAATCCCAGGCAGAGATAGGATCGTTTTTGAGATATGTCTTGCCTCCAACCACAATAGCACCGGGAACAGTTGTACTTTGGTATTTGGGCAGAAGTTGATTGTCGTCCCAGAATGCATTCAGGTTCTTTTCAACTGAGTTTAATATCAGCCGGCCTCGTGATTCGGGAGTTATTGTCAGCGGGATACTGGTTTGCTCGGTATAGGCACGTGCAATTCCCGTATAGGCCGAAACGGTCTGGTTGTAAACATAGTACTCCCCACGTATATACCAATAATGTGCGGGAGCGGCCCCGGAGCCCCTATAGGCGCCTTGATTGGGATAGCAATCGTCAATAATGCGTTTCTGCGAGTTAACAAAGTTGCCCGATGTCTGCATCTTTATGGCAGGATGTTCGGGGTCATCTTCAGCATAATAGTCAAACTGTCTGTAGGAAACTGCCCCTTTGTCTTTGTTGGCAGCGGCAAGAGTTATCCTAGCATAGCTGTTTTCTTCAGAAATGCGGTGCTCGTTCTTTGCATACACATACCCTCCGCCTTCGCCGGCAGATACATTTATCAGATTGAGTTGCACGATACCTGTTATGGGACCGTAAATTTTTTCACCTGCGTTTTCCGTCTCCTTATCAAGAATTTCAAGCCATACGCCCGATGCAAGGGCAACCTCGTTGGCACTGGTACCGTTGTTACGTTTACGGTTATTGAGGTTTACAAACTTCCAGTTATAATAGGTTGCTAAGGAATCTCCATAATTGATCTCTGTTTCAACGCTGTCAATCAGCATCGTGAACGAGGTTTGGTATTCGGGTACGTCGGTCTTGCGTATATCGTTAAACTCAACATCGCTGGTTAATGCCCCAAGGTAGTTGACCACACTGTATATACCGAAATAGTTGCCGTGCGACATATTTTCCGAGCCAACCATCTGGTGCTCCTGGTTAAGCGAAACCTCATCCACACGATTGATCGTATAGTTGGTATAATCCACAACCGATGTTACGCGGTCTTGTGCTCCACGCATAACGATACGGCTACCGAATACTCCGCAGAAGTCGGCACGCTGTATGGTGTTCATCATGCGACCCAGATACAAGGTACAGAAACCGTATAGCTCCCAGTTCTCTTTTTCTGCGCTATCCATAAGATCGTATTCATTCTCCGTGATTTGTTCGTACTCCTCATAAGTCCTTGCCGACTGCCTCCAGTTGTTTTGCTCTTCGGCGGACAAACTGCTCCACTCGGCCTCAGTGATTTTCTGACCTTTCTTATATGTAACTCTTACGGTTACCGCCTCGTCGCCCTCGCCGATTGTATATTCATACGTATGAAGCAATTTTGATTCGTAAAAACTGTACGTATGCTTGTTTTTCGACTGATATTTAAGCTCGTAATACGCACGTTCACGTTTGTTGAGGTTCTGATATTGCTCAAATGTCAGCGATGCGTCCAGTCCGTAATAATCCGTACCGTAGTTGGTAATGTTCAACTCGCGGTAACCGTCAACCAGAGTAAGGTTGCCGTCTCCGTAAAGACCACCTATGCCGTCTTCACCTATAGTTATGAAGTCTTTGTCAAATACGTCAACAACAGAAGCTGTCGCATTGCCGAATACCGTTTCGGTGTTGGCATATACCATGTCGGAACCACGCGACACATTACCTCCGGCAAAAACGGCATTGCCTATGTTTATGCCCAGAGCATCAAAATTCTGCCATTTCGGGCTGTTGTTGGGTAAAGTATTCATGAAATCCGCATCCACATAGTCGCCAACCTGATAGGTATCGAATGCCGTTGTTACCAGACATTTCGGCGAAATTATGACTTTACAGTCTTCGGTAAGCGTATCGCCGTCGTAATAGTACCCGTCCAGAAGGCTTTTAGCACCCTTACCGCTGTAAACATAGCCTATGTTGCCGCCTCCAAACACATTACCGTCGCCATCAAGCACAGTAAAATGGGTTCCTACGCTTCCCCGGTGAATATATACACTTGTGGTTCCGAACACATAACCATCGGAGTAACCTTTGACACCGGTTTCGGTGTTTCCATAGGAGTCTATGGCGTATCCGCGCCCGCCGCCGAACACATTGCGGTGCACGCGCCCGCCGTACATATAGACATTGGTGGCTCCGGCCCGGAAATCGCTGTGCGTATTAGGTATAATTCCATTTTCGTCGGTTCCGCGTCCGACGGAAGAAATCTCGCCTCCGCCGTAAAGACTGTTGCGTATATTACCGCCGTAGAAAGTCACTATAGTGGTATCGGTAACGGCATCCTCGCCGTATCCGCCACCAAACAGGTTTCCGTTCTCTTCCAGCAGATTAAGAGTGCTGTTCGGATAATTCAGGTTCTCTTCATATTTCTCGTTAAAGTCGTCAGTCCCGATATCATCGGAGCCGTTTTTATTGTAAACATAGCCTATATAGCCGTTGTACATATTTGTCTTAGTTGTGCCATAAACTTTGCCTCTGTACCCGCCTCCGTAAACACTACGTTTAATGGCAGGTACGCCATTGGTGAAAAGGGTGGAGTCGGTTATGCCGATATTTACGTGAGTTTCACCGTTTGGAAGAGCAACAGTGCCTACATTTCCGTTGTATCCGCCACCATACGCGTTACGAACCGTGCCGCCTATAAGATTGACATTGGTAGAGACATCCGATGTGGTGCCGAGATGTGTATCGTTTATGACGTGTCCGTTTTCACCTCCCCCATAAATGTCGAGCTCTACAGCACCGCCAAGAAGGTTTACTCCCGTGGTACCGGTTACGGTAGCCTGCGCTCCGTAACCTCCGCCGTACACACAACTATCCGCCAAAGCCCCTTCGAATATGTTTATATTGGTGTTGTACTCACCCTCAAGATAACTGGATTTAGGTGTGCTCTGCGGAAATCCTTGTGCGATAACGGCAGCACTATTATAGACTTTACCCTGATTACCTCCTCCATATACATTGCCTACTTCTGCTCCATCCTGTAAATTTACATGAGTGCACTCGGCCCAGGTTGCCTCACCATATCCGCCGCCATAGATGTCAACCAGTTGGTTGCTTGTATTGTAAACAGCAGCCGATATGTTAACATAGCTTTCGATAGTGCGTCTGTAGCTGCAATTACCACCGTAAATGGCATTATCGACTCTGGCATTGGAACCGTGGTATTCTATGTAAGCTTTATTGACATCACATCTTCTATTGTTAGTGTTGCCAAGACCTCCGCCGAAGAGTGTGTTCACATGAATGGTTGACTCCTCAGGCACGTTGATCGTAGTGATGGGAACAATACCGCAATTCAATGAACCGCCGTGAACATTACGGAAAGTACCCTGATAAAGGTCAACCGTACTTGTACCTTCAATTGAATCTATAGTCCTGAATCCTGTGGCCAAACCGCCACCAAAGATATCGGTTCCGGGCAGATTCAGGCCCGGAGCGTTTATAAGCACATAGCTGTTAAGCTGCATAAGTTGATACGGCTCTTCAGGATGTCCGTAGCTGCCGCCGTAAATAGCGCCGATGAAATTAGCCGCAGTACCGGAGTTCTTTATATGAACGAATGAACATTCAGAGCATGGCTGGTCATAACCGTAATACGGTGAGCTGTCGATTGAGTAAACATAATCACCGTATGAACCGCCGAATATGTTGCCTATATTTCCCCGGAAAAATTCAACATAGGCGTTTGATTCTTTTTGTGCGCTGCCGTAGCCGGCATGGGTTCCTTTGCTGTAAATATGCCCTCCAAAGTCGTTACCGCCGTATATATTGGTAATTTCAGGGAATCCTTCCAATCCTATGAATACTTCGGAATATCCGTTGATGTCGGCATTGCAGGCTCCGCCGAATACACTGCCGGCATGGCCTCCATCGAGGTCGACACGCACATTGCCCGATACCAGACCTGCGTAGCCTCCTCCGTAAATCTTATCAACATGACCGCCTTTAAGGTTAATGAGGGTGCCGTATATGCCGTCAGCGGCGATATTGGGATTACCGTTGGCATCGGTCCCGGCTGCTGTCTTTCCTATAATACCCTTTTCGCCGCCGCCGTACACCTGCGTTATATAGCCTTCAGAATCTATATTAACGGTGGTGTTGCCCCATATTTCGGAGTTTTCACCGTAGCCGCCGCCGAAAGCGCTCAGGGCCTTGTGGAAAACTCTGGCCAACTGATCCTGCTTATATATCCCGGAATTCTCCAGCGTCGGAGTACGGAACACCTGCAAGGTATCTGTGGCTTTGCCTAGAATATTGATCTCTACACCGCCGTTAACATATCCGCTGTTGTAACAGCCGCCGTATATGTTGCCTCCCACCAGCTTTGCGTCTGCACCGGTACCGATAATATTCCATTCCAGACTGTATGCGCTGCCGTCATAGGTGAGTTTTTTGGGTAATAATCTGACACTGTTGCCGTTATTGCCGCTGTTAATATTGATTCTGACTTTGGGGTCGTCTTCACTTTCAGGTCTTGTTAAAAGTCCTCCCTTATAGTTTGGGGTGAGAAGCACGTCAATGCCGTTTTCGGCAAATATGGTATCGACGTTGGCATCGTTACATCCTCCCACAATACGGTCATAGATGACAATCGGTTCATCAAAGTCCATATCGAAGGTGCCCGGCGCCGACATACTGCCGACATTACCGCCAAAATAAAGCGAACCAATATAGGTGGTGTACTCTTTGCCTGTCAGGTCATCGAAAGAGAGGGTAGGTTCTATGGCAACTTCGACGCCTTTTATATAATCGGCGAATCCACCGGTCAGATCGATACTGCTGAAATCCGCCGTATTTTTATACAGATCTATCAGTTCCGGAGCAATCATATTAATTCCGTTGCTGCCCAGGAAGACCTTGTCGATGGTGGCGTAGGCGCCTACCTTAAGCTCGACCTTTACTGTTGACAATGTCTCACTGCCTAGTCCGGCGCTGTTACCTCCACAATAAAGCGCTCCTCCAATGTAGGTGCGTTTCTCTTCCGATACGCCTGCCACATGAAGCCATACGCTTTCGGCGTTGGGACGGTGATGATTCAGGGAGTCTATGGAATTGCTGCCTCCGTCGTATAGGTAATCGGCATATTCAGGATGCGCGTCAACATAATCCTGACTGTCAGTGTAAGGGTATGAACCGTTACCTCCACCGTAAACATCGCCCTTTATACTGCTGAGGATTTCAAGCGCATTACCTCCATAAACAATGCCCGATATATCGTTACCTCCATATACATTATTTATGGTACCTGCGGTTATAAGGATACGGGCTGCATGGTTGGCGGGAAATTCAACGCCATTTATGGTCTCCGCAGGGAACTCATTTTTGGCGGGATTGACATCGGCCATACGGCATCCGCCGTAAACATTATTTACAGTCAGGCTATCGCTGGTCAGAGCAAGCAGAATTCCTCCCCTGATATTCTCCGGATCGGAATTGTCAAAGAAGGTCATATCGCCGGCGTTGCCGCCCGAATAGAGATTATTTATATCTGCTTTATTCAGATACCAGTTGGGACGTATGCCCATCGCAATTTGGTCATTACCTCCGAATACCCGGTCAAACTGATATTCGACAGTCTTGAAGGAGGGACTTCCCGTGTCAATAAAGATAGGCCCCAGTTCCGCTTCCAACTCCGGAATATATTCTGAAGGTATCGATGCAAGATCTTCGGTTAGATTATCCAGACAGATGTCAACGCTGTTTCTTACGGTAGCCGCATTGCCGCCGCCGAATACGTAACCGAAGGTGCCGCCGTTTAATTCAAGATATATTTTGTCGATCTCCGGCAGGCTCAGTCCTGTAAATTGTTTGTATGTGGGTGTCTCACCCGGCTGATCTATAAGCGAGAGCGTACTGTCAACATAGTTATAATCGCCGTTGCCGCCGCCATAGACTTTTCCTATGAAGATGTTTTCCGTACTTGAGGCGGACGAAAGTATGAACGCGTTCCAGGTGTTGTTGATAGACGGTGTCTTAAGTGTGAAAGGAGCACTCAGATTTTCCGCTTTTGTCCATTCCCAGTTGTTACTTGAAGAGATTGTACCGCAAATGTCATTACCACCGTAAATTGTTTTTATTATCAGGTCGTCTGTGGCATTAGCACCGTCAATATTCACAAAGCTGTAACCGAATATCTGGGCCATACGTGAACCGCCAAACACATCACCCGCTACGGCGCCGCCGCGTAGAATAACAGTCGTACTGCCAACCAGATGAGCCTGGTTGCCGCCACCGTAAATATTGTTGTAGATGGTGCCTCCGGTAATAATTACTCTATCGTGCCCGAACACATGGGCACTTTCGCCGTCTCCGGCGCCGAAAACTCCGCCGTGAATGGTGCCTTTCCAGATGCTGTCGCCAACCACACCTCCCGAAACGTTTACCGTAGTACCGCCGTAGGCACGTCCGTTTTCACCGCCGCCGAACACCGTGCGTACCGTGCCGCTTTTGATGGTTACATCTGTTATGAGTTGAGGAGTGTCACCGGCAAGTTTAACCTTGTCGAAAGCGGCGTTATTATTTACGTCGCCTATGGAGACGGGAATATACCCTTCCTCATATGTTGTAACATATCCCGCATCACCTGGGTTACGCCCCAAAGAATCGGCCGTCAGATGTTCGTTGTTTTCTGCATCGACTTCATCTTGTGTTGTGAATAATGTTGCATTGAATCCGGTTCCCACAGCACCGTTACGGCCGCCACCGTACACATCGCCGCCAATATGGACTATGACGTCGGCATATGTTTTAATGCTGGTAGCCGCAAAAAACAGCATGCTCAACAGACATAGTCCGACAAGTGCCGCTTTTTTTATTTGCTTTATTTGGGATGGTATATTCATAATATCCGGTTATTTATTCAATAATCAATTCCAATGAAGCATCGGAATCACTCAGTTGATAAAGATAAGTAGGATTAACCCTTACGGTAATATTATAGTTGTTACCGGCAGCGACCGAACTCAAATTTGCCAGAATATTGGCGTTGGTTACGGTTTGGTCGGCACGGATAAGATTTCCCTCCTTGTCGTATATATCGTAAACCACTTTCAGAGTCAGAGTCGGTTTAGATTTGGGCAAGAAACAGAACCATGCAAATTTTTTGGGTGATGCACTGAGTGTTGCCTGATTCAGCGGTTGTGGCTCCGGATCGCCGGAAAGGTCGAGCAAGTCAGGCTCGGCTGTGGGTCCGAACATAAGATCAATGGTTTTCGCGTCACCATTCAGATCTGAACTGCTCCATGTCGCGACGGCAGGCGATGAGCCTTTGGCAAAAGTGTAAGTTGATAAGCCGGGTAGTATCCCGGTCGGTATCGACACTGTGGCATTTTTCAGTACGATTGTTCTTATGGCATCGTAACCGGCATTGACAACAAAAGAGATCGTGGCTTTGGAGTAAATATGGTTCATAGCGAGCCATACTTTTGTTTTAGGGGAGGTGAGGATGTTTACTACTCCTATTGAGAATGAACCTTCCGAAAAATCCGTTGCAGGCGTATCGCCGGTACCACCTGCTGCGGCAACGCTCGCCATAGGGTCAGTTTCTGTAATCACACTCAGTCCTGTAAATGTCAACTTCGGAGTTCCTCCATTATAATCAAACGAGATCGTTTCGGCAGGGAATGGTACAGGCGAATAAGCATAGACTCGGTATCTTAAGTCGTGTGTCACTTCGAGTGTGGAGGTCCAACCGGGAATTTTACGTAAGAAAATACCATCGGCATCGTTACCGCTTACTCTAATGTCGATATATTTATTGAAAGCTAAAGCGTATGCTTGTATTCTTGTTCCTACAACTTCGAATGCTTTGTAGTCGGAACTCAGAGCACGGGTTTCAACAACCGTCTCAACATTACTGCTTACAACAGGATAGAGCGCAACCGTCGAAGCAGCATCATCCCGGCACGATGTCAGGATCAGTGTTGCGGCCGCCAGAATTGCAGTAAGACTCTTAATTGAGCCGGCAATTGATTTTATTGTTACCCTCATAATCTCCATATACAATCGTTAGCTACCAGTTGTGAACATCTTTATAGAAATTACCCGAGTCAACCCAGTCTTTAACCAGCAGTTCCTCGAGTACTAAACTGTTGGTTACCGTGTTGAATTTAAATATAAGCGTATATTTCTTACCCGACTCAATGGCGCCTAATGAAGCGTCGAGAGTTACCGGATCGAACGAAACGCCATCTATCTTATACTTTAAGGTGAGCGGACAGCCTGTAGCCGAAAAAGGCACAACAAGCCATTCACATACCAAGTCGATGTTTTCCGGCGCTTCATCCTCATAATCGGAGTAAGCATTTATCTGTGTTGTGTCGGCAAGTTTCATACTGTTGGCATAGGTGATAGAGCCCCAACTATTGCTACTCAACGCTGTGGCGTAATCTCTGCTTACAGTTGTTTTTGCCGTATCGGCCGGCACCTTATAAGTTGAATTCCCGATGCTAAGCTCTGTAATTTCAGGTTTCTTTTCCTCCCTTCCCCAATACCAGGCTTTTATCTCAATTCGCGCCAGCAGGTGCTGAAAATGGAATCGCACATAGCCGTTGTCTTGGGTAATGTATTGGCTGGCGTATTTCCGGCTTGTCGAGATCAACCAGTCGTTCTCCGAACTGTCTACTTCCTGCCAACAGGGAAGATTTCTGAGCGTAATAATATGGTTTGTTTCGTTATGGCTAACATACTCTTCGTCGGCCGATGGGGTTTCTGAAGTATGTGGCCAGTAGGCGACAAAACGATAATAGGTCACTGCGTCCCAGTATTTCAACGGACTGTAACTCCAGTTGTAATTATCGTCACTCCCCGTAGCCGTTACCTTAGTATTGGAGAAGACTTGTGTCTCAATTTCCTCTCCTACCACATTGTAGTTTGCAGTTTTGTAGCCGTAAACGCCGAAACCGGCGCCATCGGATACGCTCTGTCTGCCAAGATCGTTTTTTTCATTTATTACGGCACGGGTGGTTTCGTCCTGTCGCGCGCTCATGAGTATGGCATTTTCTGCAGGAACCTCATGTCTACAGCAGGCGGTAGGTATTACAACGGCAATCGCCGTCAGTGTGAGCACCACCGGACGAAACATTTTACGTATGTTTATGTTATTTCTCATGAAATTCCTTTTATTGTGACCGGCAGGGGACATTCAACCCCTACCGGCCTCTAAGATACCATAAAAACCGATAGGATTATGGTATTTGGCGTTACTACATTTTATAATCGGCATCGTATTCATCGATCCAATTGTCGACTTCGGCCGAGAATTCAATGGCTGAATCTTCAATCTCAACATCGGGAAGGTCGTCCGGTACAACGGTGATCTCCTTCTCAAGTTCGGTCTCGGCCGTGCCGTCGCCATCCTCGTCAACCATTATCACGTCGTAATCGTTGGGATTGCCGTTATAGTCAAGACCATCGTTATCATAGCTGTCTTCTATAGTCAGAATGCCGTCTCCGTTCTTATCGGCAATACCTTCCAGTTTTCCGTCTCCGTCTATGTCCATCCACAGAATCTTGATATCGCCGACTCCGTCGCCATCTTCGTCAATCCAGTATTCACCCTCGTTGTCGGTGATCAGATAACCCGAGGGATTCTGATAATTGTCAACAAAACCGTTGTAATCGATGTTGGGATTTTCAGGATAATTGGGATCGTCTGGATCGGTAACAACACCGGGAACGACTTCAATTTCACGCTCCAACTCTGTGTCAACAACACCATCGCCATTGGTATCAACCCAAATTACGTCGGGTGATCCGTCACCGTCGCTGTCGTCGGGTACACCGTCACCGTCACGGTCGGGGATAGCCTCTTCCTTGCCGTCACCGTCTATATCTTCCCATATTATGGGATAGTCGGGATTCCCGTCACCGTCTTCGTCAATCCAATACTCGTCGGTTATTCCGTCGCCGTTGGTATCGATCTCAATGATGTTTACGTTCGGGGTGGTGTCGGGATCACCGCCTGCATAATCGTTTTGGTCATTGTCATCCTTGGCGTTCGGTTTGATTTTAGTCATTGACGGATTCACCGACATTATGTAGTTGTAGCGGTAATTGGGATTCCATGCGGCAAGAATGCTGGATTGTCTTCCATTGTTACCTACAATCTTATTCAGCTTAACCGATTTTGTAAAAGTGGATGATGTGTTGTCGTCATAAACCAGCTGATACACAATATCTATGACAGCGCTATCGCTTATAGTCTGAGGCAAAAGCAACTGGTCTTTTGTGATGACCGATGCTTCCAAGTCGCCTATATTGTATACGATATTGGTTACCTGAGGCAGGTTGTATATCACACCGACATCAGGTGTCCAGCCTCCCTCAAAAACGTCGTCATTACTCCAACCGGTTTGGGCAAAGGAGCCTTTTTTGTACAACTTTTTCAGGTCAAAAGTCAGCACTTCGACAGATCTAACACCAGCGGTGTCAAAGTCGTTGGATGTCTTAACGTAGAAGCTTACGTTCGACAAAATGTGGTTGAACACGAAATTGACAGTGTTGTTGGCACTTGCACTCTTTATCTGCTGAGCAATCATCAGGTCAACCTGATCTGCCGGATTAACGTTGACTTCAAAGTCTGTCACACTGAATGTTTTGTTGGCTTTATCAAATGCGTTGCTGTTTGAAAAGGGAAAGATGGCATAGAAATCATATTCCGAACCTACGTTCCAGAATTTTTTCGGGCTGTAGGTCCAGGCGTCGCCTGCGTTCTTTACCACTTGCTTGTCGAACAGGTTGTCGACTATCTCGCCGGTCTTCATGAAGCCGTAAACCTCGATCGAATCGCCTGCCACGAAGGTCTTTCCGGTAGCTCTGGAAGCTCGTGTCATCCCGCCCACATAATTACTGAACTCTATTGAATTGTCGGTTTTCTGACCGTGACTTAATGTATCGTACATCAAAGTCGTATCCTGACATGCCGCTACTGCCAGTGCGGCTGCACAAAGGAAAAGAATTTTCGGTTTAATTTTCATGTCTTTTTATTGTTTGTTGTTATTTTAATATACTACTTGTTCGGCTTCGTATTCGTCGTTCCAGTTGGTTACCTCGGCCGAGAACTCTATAACATTCTCGAAAACAGGAACCACGGGATCTAAGGGCTGATCTTTCTCCAGCTCGGTCTCGGCTGTGCCGTCGCCGTCCTTGTCGACCATTATCACGTCGTATGCGTTCGGATTGCCGTTATAATCAAGGTTGTCGTTGTCGTAAGTGTCGTTTACGGTCAATATGCCGTCACCGTCCTTGTCGGCCACACCTTCCAGCTTGCCGTCGCCGTCGATATCTTCCCAAAGAACCTTTATGTCTTCGGCGTCAAAAATGCCGTTCCCGTTAAGGTCGATCCAGAAATCGCCGTTGGCGTCCTCAACGAGATATGCGCCGGGTGTTTTGTATCCGTCCACACCACCGTTGTAGTCAATGAACGGAGTGGCAGGATAATTGGGATCGTCGGGATCGGTAGGTATCTCGTCGTCAATGAGATCGTCCGGAATCGGGCGCTCTAGTTCCGATTCGGCATACCCGTCGTTGTTGGTATCGACCATGATCACGTCAAAATCATTGAGGTTGTCGTTGTAGTCCTTACCGTCGCCGTCGTAGGTGTCGGTTGCATCCAGTATGCCGTCTGCGTTCTTGTCGGCCACGCCTTCCAGCTTTCCGTCTCCGTCAATGTCTTTCCAAAGGATCTTAATGTCGCCGGTGCCGTCGTTGTCGGTATCGACCCAGAAATCGCCGTTTGCATCCTTAACGAGATATGCATCGGGAGTTTGGTAATTGCCTACACCACCGTCGTAGTCAATGAACGGAGTAGCAGGATAGTCGGGATCGGTGGGATCGGTAGGTATGGTATCACCGGCATTCTCATTCTTTGACGGGTCAAGAGCAATGGTATAATTGTAGCGATAGTTGGGATCCCATTTGTTAAGCGTAATTTTAGCTTCGGGAGTCGACTTTTTAGCACCCATAATCTTATTGAGGCTGACTGTACGCTTGAAAATAGTTTGTGTGCCGTCTGCGTAATTCAGCATATATCTTACATATACTTCAGCGTTGTCGTTGATTGTTTGCGGGAGTAAAAGCAAATCTTCAACAAGTGGTTCACGGGGATTACCTACGGTATAAACAACGTTTGTGACCTGAGGCATGTTATAGACCGATGCGTTATCGGCCGTCCATGTCCCTTCGAATACGTTGCTGCCGTTCCAGCCGCTCTGAGCGAACGAGCCTTTACTGTAAAGACCTGTAACGTCAAATTCAAGCACCTTGATAGAGCCGATTCCTTCGGTGTCGAAAGTTGTTGCAGCCTTTATGTAGAAGTTAACGTTGGAGAGGATGTGGTTGAACTCAAAGTTTACCGTGTTTTGTGAGATTCGGTTTTCAATGCGCTGTGCAATCATCAAATCAACCTGGTCATCGGTGACGTCTGCAACAGTGAAGTCGTTGACACTGAACTTACGGTCTGTGTTGTCAAAGCTGTTGTTGACAGCATCGTAGGGGAATATGGCATAGAAGTCATATGCCGATCCGTTACTCCAGTATTTTTTAGGAGTGTATGACCACTTACCACTGCCGATGTTCTTTACCAGCTGATCGACGAAAATCTGAGATGTTGCACCATCGGCGGTTTGAAATCCGTAAACCTGCATTTCATCGTTTAAAACGAACGAATTCCCGGGAGTTCTCGATGCGCGGGTGATGCCGCTGACATAATTGCTGAACTCGATGGTTTGACTGCCCACGGGCGAACCGTCAAAATCGTACAGCAAGTCGTTGTCCCGGCAGGACTGTGTGAGCATTGCTGCCATCACTAAGAATACAATAGAATACTTTTTCATGTTTTTATGTTTTATTTTGTTCATTATTTTCAATTAAAAAACTCCATTCGTAAATGCTGTCTCCCAAGAACCCGATCCGGCATCGAAGGTGATAACGTCGGGGGATATGGTGATAACCAGCGTATAATTGTTGCCGCCTACGAAGCGATCAAACACATTGTTGAGATTAAAAATACCGGTATACTTTTCGGTATGAGCGTCATGTGAAGTCGTTGTATAGCTTATCTTCACCGTATTGCCGGGATCGACTTCCTGTGGGATAAGGAGCGACTCTATTACGTAGAATCCTGTAGCGTCGATTCCGACGTTCCTGGCGCTGTTTATGCTGTAACGCGGCTTTGATGGATCAATAGTCCACTCCTGAACCGCATTGTCGTCTGCGTTGCCGGGGTCGGGCGTATGGTTAAGCTTCTGTTCAAAGCTGCCGTGCCCGATGAATGTGCCTATGGTCAAACTGTCGAGTGTTACGGAAACAATACTCGGATCGGCCTCTAGGATGTTGTTAATACGCACCTTGACATTAAATTTGACAAGAATATGTTGCATGTTGAATGTCACTTTTCTGCCAAACGAACTTTTAACTCCGGCCAGCCCGGTGCGGTCGATCATCCAGTCGATATCGGTTGCCCCGTTGAAATTGCCCGATGCTGCTCTTAAAGGCGTGTTATACATAATATTACTACCTCCAAGTGTTATATCGTCAATTTTGAAACGGCCCGTTACCGGGTCTATGCTTACCGTTGAGCCCGCCGTGCTGTCGGAATGGGGTGCGTAAGCATAAAACCTGTACTGACTGTCGTCTGACCAGAGTTTCTTTGGTGAATAAGTCCAATCGCCCGTTGCATTGCTGTAAGACACGATCTGATTGTCGAACAATTTCAACTCGTCGCCTTCGGGAGTGATTTGCCATCCCCATACACCCATGGTGTTCAAATGCTCAGCAAGCAAGGCGGTAGATTTAGTGTTCACCGGTTTATCGATGAAGCCGCCAACAAAATCAATGGTATCGGCTACAGCCTGCCTATGCTGCTGATCATCGATAAGCAGCTCAGACTGACACCCTGCTGTCGTTAATAACGCCAGACAGAGAACCGCCATTATGCTTTTGTAAGCCTTCATCAAACTAATTTCTTTTTATAATATCTTCTTATAATACAAATCATTTATTCTGCTTCTTCCTGTAAAACAGATCGTAGCTGATTGTCACTCCCGCTCCGGTCGGTCCGAGCCATCTGAACCGCCAGCTTCGGGGCTTGAAATCACTGATGTTGCCAAACCAGTGATAGTAGTACTTTCCGGTGAATGGTTCACCTGCGTCGTACTTGTCGTAATACGCGATATAAAAACCGCCCTTAAGGAACAATTCAAGTTTCCAGTTTCCTTTTTTGTTAAGAGGCAAAACATAGCCGTAGCCCAAACCCGCGTGGACACCCTCACCTTGTACTCCCGAGCCTTCCTTATCGTCAAAGCAGAGGTCAAACAGGTTCGCTCCGGAATAGGCGCTGAGATAGTGCCTTGTAAATTGGCTGTGTTTCTTCAGATAGTAACGGGCTTCAAGCTGCAGGTTAAGTATCTGCAAATACTGGTGCTCGCTTTCTTTCGACCACCACGGAAATTCGTACTCTCCAAGCAGCGACCACCGGCCGTCTTCGGCAAGGTAATACTCCAGTTCGACATTGAGAATCGGAGCGTATCCCAATTTAGGCGTAAACGTGGCGTTATATAACATGTTGGTTTTTAGCGCCAATTTTGGGAACCTGCGGAAAGTCGGCGAAACAACGGTATCGGGTTTATACGGTTCGATAAAAGTATCAACCTTACATGGTTCCACTACAGTATCGGTCAGATAAAAGTCAACAATAGTGTCGGGATGATAAGGTATAGTTATCGTCGGTACGATTTCCATCTGTGGCCGTTCTATTATATTGACAATTTCAATGTGATGCTCAATGGTTATGCCCGAAAAACGTATCCTCGGGTAATAGGTTTCATAGAGATAAGCGTAAATGTCACCCAGCTTGCTGTCTTTACCCAAAGAAGTCTTCATGCGCCATTTTTTTGCCGCTATATCAATGTCGGCATCAATTAGTTGCAGCACTTTTTCTATAGACTGAGTACTGAGGCATGTGTCCTTTGCGACATAATCTCGCAGCATCTGCCATGATTCGCCGGCCGGACTGGTCTCCATTATATCTATCAGGTGCGGGTAGTTATCTTGCATAAACCTGTTCATCGTAGCTGATCGTCTTTCGGACAGCCGTTTATTGTATTCGTACGTGCCCTCGGGCGACGAAAGGCTTATGATCTCAAATTTTAAAACATTCTCCATACCTATGGAATCCAGAACACTGTCGAACCGTTCCATTCTGATTTTGTTATCCATATAGCCCATATCGAGGCAGTAGTTGTCAAAACGAAATTTCAACTCAAAGTATATGGTATCGGTTGTTTTTATACGGATAGTGTCAAAAAACGGAGCCTCAACCGTGTCGTTGTGAGACGAAGCTTCATAGTCAACGGAACCGGCAGCAACGGAAACACCCGGCCATATTGTTGCCAACATAGCTGCATGTATCAGTGTTATAATTCCTTTAAGTCTCATCCGATCGTCCGTTCTTTATTGTTACTTCATTGTTACTTCCCGATGTTAGCGTTCGGGCAGCCTTAGTCTCCATATTTTATTTCTCTTCTAAGGTGACCGGAAGGGGTGTCACCCCCATTCCGGTCTATTTAAAGAAAAGAGTTATCCGATATTACTCAATTGTATAAGTGTAGACTCCGCCGTCGCCCCAATCGGATACTGTTTCTATGTCGAACAGTATGGGTGTCGGGCCGATTACAATTTTGTATGTGTACCGATAGCCCGGATCCCAGGTTCCCAATGAAGTTCCGCTTTTCTTAAACGCCGACAAAGCTATGGTTCTTTCAAACACTTCGTTTTTGATCTTATACTTGACGTAAATTTGGAAAGCTCCGACACCTGTCTGAGGAATCATAAGCATATCGGTAAGTCCGGGAACAAGAGCCGGTGTTGCAGTCAAGACCCCCGAAGCAAAAACATTGCCGCTGCTCTTAGTGGCACTGAAGTCTGCTGTTGTCGGAGATGATGTGGAAAGAGTCCACTTGTAGGCACTGGCACCGGAGTCATAGGCGTAACTGCCGTCCATTGTGATTGTACCTAATGTCACTGTTTCAACCGATACCGGGTTATCCGTTTCATCGGCTTTAAGAGCGTCACTGACCGCCATAGTTACATTGATGTTCGAGAGTATGTGACCGAAGGTGAACCCAACGTCATTGTCACCTATGTTTGCGCCGGTTACGTTGTTCTGATTTGTCAGGTCTGTCATAAGGTCAATATGGTCATTAACTGTGACAGCCTGTTTGAAACCGGTGATTGAGAATGTAGTGGCATCGTTGCTGCCTAACGCTACGGTACCGGTAAAATCACCCGAATGGGGCGCATATGCAAAGAAGCTGTACTGTGTGGCTGTCTTATCCCAATATACCAGGGGAGAGTAGGCCCAGTCTGAGGTCGCGAAGGGTGCGCTCAAACCGCTTTGGTATTCTACCTTTACATCGTTGAACACTTTAGCATTTGTCTGAGTGGCTGTGGTCTTGTAGCCGATTACGCCGAACGTATTGCCTACATACCCAAAATTGTCTGTTGTGTAGGGGCCCTTTCGGATAGCCTTGGTTGACTTGTCAATGTAAACACGGCTGAAACCAATGGGCTTCTCTTTCAGTTCAACAGTCATTTCGTTACTTGAGCATGCTGCGAGCAACGCGGCTGCAATTAATAATAAAAATGACTTTTTCATAATGATTATTGTTTTAAATGTTTTTCGCAATGAATTTTCGTACCAAATTAATTAACAGAATAATTAACGTCAGCAACAACTTCCCAAGCTGTGACTTGAGCGTCAAATTTAATCGGCTCGGGTCCGATCTTGAGGTTCAGCGTATATTCGCTGCCTTGAGCAAATGAATATGTTTCTCCGACGGCAACCGCGGGGTCAAACACATCGGCAAGATCATAGTATGCCTCGAACACCTCGCTACCGATAGAGTACTTAACATAGAGGTATTCGTTTGTAAGGCCGTCGGTATTTGATTTCAATCCTTTCGCTGCACAAGTTATATCTTGTGGGAAAATCAATGTCTGGATCCAATAACATTCGCTGTAGTTGATTGTTTCGTTAAGTGAACAGTCTTCGGTAACTTGCAAAGAATAAGTATCACTAGTTTTCCAGCCGTTGGTTGTCATACCAGAATATTCGAAATATCCGTTCTTGGCCAGATTTGCAATTTTTATATCCTTAACAACAAGAGCCTGGCTTCCGGTATATGTATCCTGTTTTGTGATTTTGACATTGAACTTGGTCAGGATGTGGTGGAAGTTAAATGTTACCTTTGCATTCTGGGTTGTGCTTTTATCCGCAAGCATATAATCCTTGTTGAAACCGAAGTATTTTTTATCTTTAATCGGTTTGGTAGAGACAATTGCCAAATTCTTCTCGGTGGAAATGTCGTACTTAGCGCTGCTTGAACCAATATTGATATTATCAGCACCGACTGAGACTGTCAGCGCAGGAGCAGGGACAGCTTCATAAGGTGCAATGGCAAAGAACTGATAAGCGGTTGCGGTTCTGTCCCAGTAACGAACGTCCTCGTAATACCAGCCGACTTCAAAGGGGCTTCCCCACTCATCGCTCGGCTTACCTGATGATTCGTAAACCACTGTAGAGGGAGTTTGGGTTGCGCCGGTACCGTCCGTTGCAAAATAGCCTACGGGAACATGGCTGAACACAGGCGAATGAGAGCTGTTTACGGTTTTCCATCCATAGACATCGAATGTACCGTAGAATTTCTGCAGGCTGGTCGAGTTTTCATCGTCCGCCCTGGTTGTTTTCGAAGAATAGGCTGCAAAACCTATAGCACTGTCCTTTTCTTGTGCATTGTCCGGACCATCGTTGATCAGGTCGTTGCTTGAGCAAGCTGCAAACAATACGGCAGCTGCTACGATCATCAAATAACTCTTTTTCATAATGTTCTTTTCTTTAAATGTGATTATAAATATGATTGTAAATGTAAATAAAATTTGTGTGATTAATTTATGGTCTGATTTGAAGCAGGCTGGCTATCCCATACGGTTACATTTGCGTCAAACTTGATTACATTAGGCTGAATGGTAAACTTGAGCGTGTAATTGTAACCGTCGAAGTACTTCCGCAAAGCTTCTACATCGTACAGATCAAGTTGGTAGGTGTAGTTCTCGCTGTAACCGCCGGTCTGTATGGTGTACTTTGCTTTAAGTGTCACTTGGTCATCGTCAATTGTCTGAGGCATTACCAGCGATTCGATAAAAAGGTAAGGTAAGCCGTCTGAAGCATTGAGCTCCTGTCCGTTGGAGTAGGCCAGTTTGTAGGTACTGCCGGTTACCTCTTTGGCAGCCCAGCCGCTTGTTTTTGTGAATTCGTCGTTAACATAGTCGCTCTGCTTATAGCTGCCTTTCTCTTTGAGACCCGTTATCTCAACGCTGGTGACGGTCACAGTTGCATCGTCAAGTACATCCGCCTTGGCAAAAGTAACATTCAGCTTTGATAGGATGTGCTTGAATACCAGAGCCACGTCGGCATTGTTGCTTCCGCTTTGCGGTTTTGGATTCGATATCATAAGGTCAAGATCAACACCGGCGCCGGTAAAGCCCTTTACCTTTTCAGCTGTAGTGGCTGTGGCCTGCAGGTTCGTGCCGGCCAAAGTATAGTCCGCATTGGTGACAAACTCATTGTTTGCACCACCGACCTGAGCATCTTCTGCGTTGTAAAAGTAGCGGAGCGGAGCATTTGCCGGAGCATAAGCTATGAAATCATACTCAGCCTGTTTGTCCCAGTAACGGGGGTTGACATACTCCCAATTGCCCGTAACACCGGCGGTCGCGTTGTAGGTGCATGTTACACCCTCCTGATTGCCTGCTGCTGTAGCCTTTCCGCCGAACACGTACTGGATGGTATTGTCAACGGTTGACTGCTTGGTACCGTACACAACGAATGTGTTGTGGTAATATTCCAGATCGGTATCGGCACGCG
>ERZ795030.1916-NODE-1916-length-26417-cov-5.366854_pt1 | contig 26417 bp, 23 predicted proteins | sample MGYA00375122_ERZ795030 | MGnify/ENA primary metagenome ERZ795030 (study PRJEB30165, sample SAMN05720146) | activated sludge metagenome | isolation source: anaerobic digester from wastewater treatment plant | place: Japan | collected 2015-04-20 ... | reverse complement strand
ATGTCTATGCAGGGCAGTATCTGCCCAGTTGGAGACCGGGTACGGACTATCCAAAATCTTATTCAGCTTCAAGAGCAAAGGGTGGTGGCGTCCTGAATGACTTGAGCCATGAGTTGGATTATGTTCTCTGGTTGGTGGGTAACTGGGTGAGAGTTTCGGCGACAGGGGGAAAATTCAGTAGCTTGGAAATTGACAGTGCCGATATTTTCTCTCTGCTGCTCGAGACGGAACGGTGTCCAGTGACCTCGGTCCAATTGAATTATCTGGATATCCCCCCCCGTAGAGACATCATTGCTCATCTAAAGGGCATGTCAGTTAAAGCCGACCTCATAGAAAATACATTAGAATTTAACGGGAAAGAGACCCGATACGATGTGGATAGGAACATAACCTATCTATTGCAGCATGAAGCCATACTTAATGGAGATTATGCCGCTCTCTGCCCCTATAGGGAGGGTCTGCATGCCCTCGAACTTATTAAGGCTGCAGAGACGGCTTCCGAGAGGCGGATGTGGATCGAACGCGTAAACCTGAAAAAGTCTTGAATATCGTCGGGTTCATATTTGCCCGCGGAGGATCAAAGGGAATCCTCAACAAGAACATACGGCTGCTTGTCGGAAAGCCATTGATAGCCTATTCAATCGAAGCAGCCCTACGCAGCAACTACATCGACCGCGTCGTCGTATCTACAGATAGCGAGAAGATAGCCAATGTGGCGCGTAGTTTCGGAGCTGATGTTCCTTTTATCCGTCCGAGCGAGCTTGCCAGGGATAACTCTCCAGAGATACTCGCATGGAGACATGCACTGGAAACCCTGAATGGTGCCGACAACAGAATCGATGTTTTTGTCTCCATTCCGCCCACGGCCCCTTTGCGTTCAACAGAAGACATTGATGACTGCATTCGCGTCTTTCTGGAAGGCGAGACAGATGCTGTTATTACAGTCAGAAACGCCGCCCGTCACCCTTCCTTCAATATGGTCATGCTCAATGAACAGGGATTTGCCAACTTGGTTTTACCTCCGGACGAAACAATCACGCGCCGGCAGGATGCTCCGAAAGTATTCGATGTGACCACTGTCGCCTATGTGTTCAGGCCTGACTTCATCATGAAAATGAAATCGCTTTTTGATGGAAAAATAAGGACAGTCGTCATTCCCGAAGAACGCGCCGTTGATATCGATACGGAACTGGATTTCCAGTTCGCGGAATTTATTCTTGGAAAAAGAACAGGAGAGAAAGGAAAAAAGTGCTGATTCGAGGCACGACGGATCATGGCCGCATGAAAAGTATCAAAGATCTTATGGACCTGAGAGGGCGAGTCGCTCTGATCACCGGAGGAGCGGGGAAAATCGGTTCTGTAATGGCCGAAGCCTTGGCAGAGCTGGGTGCCCGAATCGTCATTCTGGATCTCCTACCAGAGTCCTGCAGGCGCGTAAGTGACAGGATAGCAGGTGAATATGAGATAGAGACTATCCCTTTGGATGTAGATCTGACTTGCGATAACGAAATCCGCCGGATCCCGGAAAGAATTGTGGACGAATTTCATCGATTGGACATTCTGATTCATTCCGCCGCATTCGTAGGAACCTCCGTTCTTCCAGGCTGGGTAGCCTCTTTCGAAGCACAAAGTATCGAGACTTGGAGAAAGGCCATTGACCTGAACCTTACAGTCCCTTTTACTCTGACTCAGGCGTGTGTGCCTTTACTGAAAAAAACCGGAACTGCCTCCGTCATTAACATGGCCTCGATTTACGGCATATTGGGCCCTGACATGCGACTTTACGATGGCACGGGAATGGGCAATCCGGCTGCCTACGCTGCGAGCAAGGGAGGACTGCTGCAGTTGACCAGATGGCTGGCAACTGTTCTCGCCCCCGAGATCAGGGTTAATGCCATAACGCCTGGCGGAGTCTGGCGCGAGCAGATGGAGATCTTTGTTAACAGATACAAGGATAGAACCCCTCTCAGACGCATGGCTTCCGAGGAAGATCTGAAGGGAGCTGCGGCATACCTCGCGAGTGACCTTTCCGCCTATGTCACGGGACAAAACATCGTTATCGATGGCGGCTGGAGTGTCTGGTAGTAAGCTTATGCCGCTTGTCAGGATTATCCCCCGTCTCGATATCAAAGGGCCAAATCTAGTCAAGGGAATCCATCTGGAAGGACTTCGAGTCCTCGGTAAGCCGGAAACATTCGCCAGATACTATTATGAGTCTGGTGCGGACGAGATGATGTATGTCGATGTTGTCGCCAGTTTATACAACCGCAACAGCTTGCATGACATTATCACCAGAACCGCAAAGGAGATATTCATCCCTTTGACTGTTGCCGGGGGAATCAGGTCTCTAGAGGACATCCGGGATGTGCTGAGGGCGGGTGCCGACAAAGTCTCACTGAATACGGCCGCTTTGGCAAGACCTGATATTATCCGGGAGGCATCCAGGAAGTTCGGATCGTCAACTATCGTGGTGGCAATCGAAGCCATCCGGCAACCGGATGGGAGATACTTAGCCTATACGGACAACGGCCGGGAATTCACGGGTAAGGATGTGCTCCAATGGGCAAGAGAGGTTGAAGAACTCGGGGCCGGTGAAATTGTCATTACCTCGGTGGACCGGGAAGGGACAGGAACCGGGTACGATATCGAGCTGACCAGAATGATTGCAGAAGCCGTCTCGATCCCGGTCATTGCGCACGGCGGGGCCGGACGCTTGGAGGATATCCGATCGGTCCTTCAGGAAGGGAAGGCGAACGCAGTCGCCGTTGCTTCTATGCTGCACTATCATGTTGCCTCCAATACCGAATTGACTGGCGATTTTCATTCTGAGGGGAATATTGAATTTTTGAAAAGCGGGCGTTTCTTTTCGACTATCAAAAGGCACACCCTTTCCGACATCAAGGACTATCTCGATCGCCAAGGGGTACCCTGTCGTAGTCCAAACGGGCACCGCCGGGAATCGGAATAGGATGAGACATGTAGCAATCGTAGATTACGAAGCAGGCAACCTGTTCAGTGTAGAGCACGCCTGCAGATCGGTTGGCCTGAAGCCTTCCATCACAAACCGTCCGGAAGATATCATCAAGGCTGATCGCTTAATTCTTCCCGGAGTAGGTGCCTTCGGGACTGCCATGGACAATCTGATCAGATTGGATCTTGTTGAGCCGATTAAAGAATACGCCTCGCGCGGCAGGCCTTTCATGGGAATCTGCCTGGGAATGCAGCTCCTCTTCTCGTCAAGCCAGGAATTCGGAGAATATCCAGGTCTCAATTTGATTGAGGGCGTCGTAGTCAAGTTCCCGGAGGCAAACCCTTCCGGCGAGCGAATAAAAGTTCCGCAGATCGGCTGGAACCGAATTTTTCGTCTTTCAGAGACAGAAAACAGATGGTCCGGTACACCGCTGGAGCTGATCATGGAGGGAGACTTCATGTATTTTGTACACTCCCTCTATGCTTGCCCGCAGGATCCGCGAGACATCCTCGCAATGACCGATTATGAAGGGATACGATACTGCTCCGCTGTAAAACGGGGAAATATATTTGCCACACAGTTTCATCCCGAAAAGAGCGCAAAGGAAGGAATCAAAATTTATCAATATTGGGCCGCTGAGATCGGCGCCGGAGGAAGTTAATCTGAAAATGGGAGAAAAATTAGAGGCCAAATACGGACTACCGGAAAAGGTTGTCTTTTGTAAACGTTGCGTCATGTCCAACCAGCGACCGGCATCGGCCGTTGAGTTTAAACACACGATCCATAGCAAAAAAACGACACTGAACATCGCCCCGGACGGTGTTTGCGATGCGTGTAGGCATGCCGAGGAGAAGGGAAAAATAGATTGGAAAAAAAGAGAAGACGAGCTCCTCCAGCTTCTGGACAAGCATCGGCGCAAGGATGGATATTACGACTGTATTGTACCCGGCAGTGGCGGAAAAGACAGCGCCTTTCAGTCCCATGTTCTGAAATACAAGTACGGTATGCATCCTTTAACCGTGACTTGGCCGCCGATACTCTACACGGATTATGGTTACCGGAATTTCAGAGCATGGATAGAAAAGGGCGGTTTCGACAATATCAGTTTCAATCAAAATGGAAAGGTATTGAAACTCTTGACGCGCCTCTCGATAGAGAACCTGCTGCATCCCTTTCAGACGTTCATCCTGGGCCAAAAAAATCTCGGTCCTAAAATAGCATTGCAGTATAACATCCCCCTCATCTTTTATGGCGAGAATGAAGCGGAATACGGGAACCCCATTGCGGACAATTCGACCTCGCTCCGCGACAAGTCCTATTACAGCATGAATAATCTGGACGAAATATATCTCGGTGGTGTTTCTATCAGGGAGCTAAGGGAAAAATACGAGATCAATCTTGCGGATCTTATGGCGTATCTTCCCCCGCCCTACCAGGAGTTGGAAAAGTCCAATATCGAGGTGCATTATCTGGGATATTATTTGAAGTGGACACCGCAGGAAGTCTATTATTATGCGGTCGAAAATACAGGGTTCGAGGCCCGGCCGTTCAGGTCTCAGGGCACGTATAGCAAGTACAACAGTATCGATGACAAGATCGACGATCTCCATTATTACACGGCGTTTATCAAATTCGGACTCGGCAGGGCCACTTATGACGCCTCACAGGAAATCCGAAACAAACATCTGACACGCGAAGAGGGGGTCGCCTTGGTGAAACGTTTCGATGGAGAATTCCCGGACAGGTATTTTCAGGAAACCATGGACTATATAGGCATGAAACCTGAGCGTTTCATGGAATTATGCGATGAGTTTCGGTCTCCCCATCTTTGGGAAAAAGCCAACGGAGAATGGAGACTGAGACATCAAGTATCGTGATAATGCTCTCATGGATTATGGGACCTGGATTAAAAGAGAAAGAAGGATCAGGTCAAGTCTTTTGAAAATCGGGAATGACAAGATTGAAGGAGTTTTCCGCGTTTGCTCTGAGTGCTCGGAAGTCCTTCTGTGTTTCGAGGACAGGTGCCCGAATTGCGATTCCGCAACGATCGATCTGATGCCTGTAGCGTGCGGGGATGCCGATTTCTTTCGGAAACAAAGGATCCGGTGTAAACATCGATTTCAGAACATCATGTCGGCTGAGGAAAGCAGAAACGAATGAGAATCCTGTTGATAGTCTACGATAACGAGTCTTACATCCATTGGTTCCCTCAGGGCTTGGGCTATATTGCGGCGATGCTTGCAAGAGAAAGGTGCGAGGTCGAAATATACAATCAGGACATGAACCATTATCCGGAAGAGCATTTGACCGCTCATCTGGACCGCAATAAATACGACGTCGTCGGATTGAGCTTTATCGCCGGCTATTATCAATACAGGAAAGCTCTTAAAATTTCCGAGGCAATCAACAGATCCAGAAACAGACCTTTCTTCATTATCGGAGGGCACGGCCCATCTCCGGAACCGGACTATTTCTTGAGAAAGACCGGGGCTGATGCGGTAGTCATCGGCGAGGGAGAGATCACTATCGTGGAACTGCTGCGAGCAGTCGCATCAGGTTCTTCTTTAGACGGTATCGAGGGGATTGCCTTCCTGACCGGTGAGACATGCATCATTAACCGCAGACGCCCTTTGATTAAAGACATAGATTCTATTCCGTTTCCACATTACGAACTCTTTCCTATTCACTATTACCGGCTGCTCCGTCTCCCGCATGCTGCAAGCACGGATTTCGTAATGCCGGTTTTATCCGGAAGAGGATGCACCTTCAAATGTTCCTTCTGTTACAGGATGGACAAGGGATTCAGGCCCCGCAGCAGCGAAAGCCTCATTGAGGAAATACGCCTTTTGGAAAAAAAATTCGGAATTAATTTTATTTCCTTTTCCGATGAGCTGCTGATGTCTTCTGAAAAAAGGGTGGTAGATTTGTGCAGCGCGTTCATCAGGGCCGGTCTGAATATTAAGTGGACTTGCAACGGCAGACTGAATTACGCCAAGCCTTCTGTTCTGAAGTTGATGAAGAAGGCGGGTTGTGTGTTTATCAATTATGGAATAGAGGCCATGGACGATGATGTCCTAAAAAAAATGAATAAATATTTAACCACCAAGCAGATCATCAAAGGCATTGAGGCGACTTTGAAAACGGGCATCAGCCCAGGATTCAATATCATCTTCGGAAATATCGGTGATACCAAGGAAACCCTCAAGAAGGGCGTGGAATTCCTCCTGAAATACGATGATGGCGCCCAGATGAGAACGATTCGGCCGGTCACACCCTATCCCGGCTCCCATCTGTATTCTCTTGCCCTTGAGAAGGGGCTGCTCAAGGACTGCCATGACTTTTACGAAAACAAGCACGTTAATTCCGATCTCCTATCAGTGAATTTTACCGAACTATCCGATGATGAATTTCATGAATGTCTGCTCGAAGCAAACACCACTTTAATTGGAAACTACTTCGCCCAACGTAATTCCTCTTATTACAAACAGATGATTCAACTGTACCGAAACCTGGATGCAAGTTTCAGAGGTTTCCGGCATTCCTGAACCTTTTATGGCCGTCAGAATCATTCCCCTTCTTGATATCAAAAGTCCTGATCTCGTGAAGAGCATCTACCTGGAAGGACGCAGGGTTCTAGGCGAACAAGAGGAGTTCGCCCGTAGTATAAACCAGTGTGAACAAGGACGGAGTGGATGACTGAACCGGGCATCCGAAAGATCATTTATCTCGTCGAGGCGTATTTCAATCAGCGGGATTACGATCGGTTCGGCATCCGTATTTTCGAGCAGAACGGTTTTGAGGTAGAGGTCTGGGATTGCACACCGTTCATTGCGTCCACCGAGTATAAAAAAAAGAACGAGTCTCGCTTTGACTGTCAGAATCGGCGCCTTTTCTTCAGCAAGCGAAGCGTGTTCGATGCCATCTCAAACCTGGATCCTGCCTGTTTCGTCATCTCGCTGATTCACTACAGCCCGAAGACCGTCTGCATTCACAGGGGGCTTTTGCGAAAAAAGATCCGATACTGCGTCGATACGATGGCTTTGCCTGCCGTGGACCGCTCCAACATCCCCCTTTCCCGGCGCCTGTCCCAGAAGGCCAAGCTGCTGAAATCCAGTATCATCGCCAGCAAGATTCTGAATCTGTTCCCCGCCAGGCTCCTCCAGGTCAGACCGGCGGATTTCATCCTGGGCCGCGGAGAAAAGTTCGGGACATCCGGATTGGTGATATCCGACAAATCCGAGATCGTCTGGGCCCATAGCTACGACTATGATATTTATCTGTCTGAAAGAGGCGATCCTGAAACAACGAGTCCCGAAACGGGCGTCTTCATCGACGAATTCAAGCCCTTTCACCCCGATTACGCCTACAGCGGCCATAAGGCTCCGGTAACTCCCGAGGAATATTATCCCAAGCTTTGTCTCTTTTTTGAATTCCTCGAGAAAAACGGTTTCAAAATCATAATTGCCGCCCACCCCCGGTCCCGCTATGAAGCGTTCCCCGACTATTACGGCGCAAGGCCCATCATCCGGGGCGGAACCTCCAGGCTGGTCAGGAATGCAGGGCTTGTAATCATGCACACCAGCACAGCCGTGAATTTTGCCGTGCTCTATAGGAAGCCGGTGATCATCATAACGACTGATAAATATAACGAAGGATGGATGGAGGACCCGACCCCGCAATGGCTCGCAGGGCTGCTGGGGAAAAAGGCTCACAATCTCGATGAGCCCCTGGACATGGATCTCAGGCGGGAACTGCAGATCGACGAAGCAAGCTACAGGGCCTACCGGAACAACTACATCAAGAAGGACGGAACGGAAGATGCCCCATCCTGGCAGATCCTGGCCGACAGAATCAAAAGAATCAGATGACCCGCTCCGGCCAAATCAAAGAAGACACGCGGCGGACACCTGCGAGTGATGAGGGCGGCGCTTTCCGTGCGGACTCTCTGAATAAAAGATATTTCTTCAAGCTCTCCTCCAACCTCATCGGGCTGGTCATCAGCGTAATCACTCAGTTGATCATTCCGAGGGGGCTGGGGCCAAAGGCATACGGCGATTTCAACTTTCTTACCAACTTTTTCACGCAGATCATCAATTTTTTGGACATGGGGACCTCCACCTGCTACTTCACGAATGTTTCCCGGAGACCGACCGACTTCGGCTTGGTTCTGTTTTATTCCGGCTTTGTTTTCATCATCTCCCTGCTGATCATCGGCTTCGTCGCCGTGGTGCATCTGATGGGTCTCCAGGATACGATCTGGCTGGGACAGGCCATGGTCTACATCTATCTGGCGGCCGGCTGGGGTCTGTTAAGCTGGGCAGTCCAGATCATCTCCGGAATGGCCGACGCATACGGTATCACGGTACCGGCCGAGAAAGCGCGCATGCTGCAGCGGATCCTGGGGCTTGCGATCATTCTGCTGCTCTACCTCTTTCATATGCTGTATCTGCCCCAGTTCTTTTTATACAACTATTTCATTCTTGTCTTCCTGATCGCCGTACTGGCCCTGATCATCGGGAAGCATGTCTCTCTCACGAGAGATAAAATAACCCTGTCGCTCAAGTTCATAAAGAAGTATGGCGGAACCTTCTTCGATTACAGCCACCCGATCTTCATCATTGCGCTTGTCGCACTGGTAGAAGGGCTCTTCGGTCGCTGGCTGCTTCAGTATTACGGAGGCAGTATTGAGCAAGGCTTCTACAGCCTTTCCTACCAGATCGGGGCGATCTGCTTCCTGTTTACGGGCGCAATGACTCCGCTCCTGATGAGGGAATATTCCATTCTGCACGGCACGGGAAACATCGGCGAAATGAGGCGCCTCTTTGAAAGATACGTCCCGATGCTGTTTACGATCGCGGCTTTTTTTTCCTGCTTCATCATGGTTCAGGCGAAAAGCGTCGTGCGCATCATCGGGGGAGAGGCGTTCCAAGGTGGTATTTTGGCCGTGGCCATTATGGCGCTATACCCCATCCATCAAACATATGGACAGCTAACGAGTTCGCTTTTTTATGCAACCGGGAGGACCAGACTCTACAGAAATATCGCCGTGTTCTTTTCGCTCGTGGGCGTGCCGACGACCTATTTCATGATAGCGCCGCCCGACAAATTCGGGCTGAATGCAGGCGCTACCGGCTTGGCCGCCAAAATGGTGATCATCAATATAATTGCCGTAAACGTGCAGTTATATTTCAATACGAGATTGCTGAATCTCAATTATCGGCGCTTTCTGCTGCACCAAGCCCTGTGCATGTCTATCCTGGTCGGGCTTGCGTACATTGTGTCAGGCGCTGTTTCGCACTTCATTGGCCATCCTGTCGCAGGAGTCCCTCTGTCCGGAGTTTTCTATTCAGCTGCCGTTTTCGGCATCACTTGCCTTAAGCCTGAGATTTTCGGTTTTCGAAAGCAGGACCTGCTGCAGGCGGCGAAGCGGCTGAGCGATTTTGTTAAAAAACCGACGAGCAAATAGGAGGAGAATATAGTTCATGATCGCAGCTTTATTATTGGGACGGAAGGGAAGCGTCGGTTTCCCGGGGAAAAATCTCTACCCTGTTCTGGGCAGGCCCCTTATGGAATACCCGCTTCTGGCGGCCCTTCATGCCCGACGCGTTGATAAAGTCTATATCTCTACCGACGATGAAAGGATTATGGAAATCGGCAGGAAGCGAGGGGCCGAAATCATCGTCCGGCCTCCGGAGCTGGCCTCCAAGACCGCACTGGGCGAACACGCTTATGTCCATGGATATCAGGTCGTCAAGGCGCAGCTGCCGGCTGGGGAATCGATCGAAACGATGGTGCTGCTGTTTTGCAACGCGGCCACCATTCTGGCTTCCGTCATTGATGACGGCATCCAGGCGCTTCGGGACAACAGCGAGTACGATTCGGCTGTGACCGTGTCCTGCTACAATATGTGGAGCCCCCTGCGGGCGAGGAAAATCGGACCGGATGGACTGCTGCACCCCTTTGTGCCCTTTGAGACTTTTGGAAATCCCGCAACCCTGAACTGCGATCGCGATTCACAGGGCGATGTCTGGTTTGCCGATGTCAGTGCGTCGGTGGTCCGCCCCCGTTGCCTGGAAAACCTGGAAGACGGTCTCCTGCCCCAGAAATGGATGGGACGGAAGATATACCCCCTCAGGCAGATGGGCGGGTGCGACGTTGATTTCGAATGGCAGATCCCCGGCGTCGAATACTGGCTCCGGCAGAATGGTTTTTCCGAGACAGAAACCCCCTATGGGCAGCGTGAGGGCTGAAATTTGATGGTCAAGGCACTTGCCAACGCTAACTTCTCATCCCTGGGCGGTTCCTCGGCTCCCCGCGAGGCGACGCCGGAGTACCTTGAATATCGGAGGGGGTGGATCGAATATCCCGCTCAATTCATCCTGCGCGATTTCCCGATGCATCTCGATATCGAGATTACAAACCGCTGCAATCTGCGCTGCACCTTCTGCGACAAGCTGCCGTTCCTTTCCAGGGACCAGATCGGGGACATGGACATGGGGCTCTACCGAAGGATTCTCGACCAGGCCGAGCCGGGGCGGCCCTGGGGTATAAAGCTGAGTTATCGGGGCGAGCCGCTGCTTCATCCTTTCGTTGCCGAAATGGTGGCCTATGCCAAAAAGAGAGGTGTTCTGGATATCTATTTCAATACGAACGGCATGCTGCTTTCCGAGAAGCTGGATCTGCAGCTCATGGATGCCGGCCTGGACCGGATATCCGTATCCATGGACGGAACGGACCCCTCTGCATTCGAACGGGAGAGAAAGGGAGCAAAATACGACCGGATTTTGAAAAATATCGAACAGCTGATCGAGCTTCGTCAAAAGAAAGGATTCGATCGTCCCAAAGTGCGGGTGCAGACGGTTCGGTTTCCGGATCTGGATATGGATCAGTACAGGGATTTCTGGTCCCGGCGCTGCGACGAAGTTGCGGCCGTCGACTTCAAGGACGCGGGCAGCCGGCGGCGAGATCTCGTCAAGGACGATTGGGCCTGTCCGCAACTCTGGCAGCGGATGACCATCGAGTGGAGCGGGCGCATCATGCCCTGCAACAATGACGATTTCGGTCGCCTCTCGCCCGGAAACGTAAAAGAGAAGAGCATTCAGGCCTGCTGGACGGATCCGGTCGTGGAGGAGGCCAGATCCCTGCACCGCCAGGGTCTCTCACACCGGTTGGAGGCCTGCAGCGGTTGCCCTTGGCGGACGACCCAGATATCCAAGCTCGTGGAGACCCGGGGAAAATGAAGGCGCAAGTACCGGTCAAATATCGCAGCCACATTTCAGAGGTCTGGCGTACCAGGCCGGACGGGCAGACCAGGCTGGACAAGTTGCGGCTCGATAAAAACGAGAGGATTTCGGCTTTTCCGCCTGGTTTCTGGGAAAGTGCGCTGAAAAAAATCAGTGAATCGCTGGTGCAGTCTTATCCGGAAGTTTATCCGCTCTACAAAAAGCTGGCTGACTTCCACGGGCTCACGATGGAGCACTTTCTTCTGACGGCCGGATCGGATGCCGCCATCCGCCACTGCTTTGAGGCATTTGTCAATCCCGGAGACAAAGTGATCTATCTGGAACCGACCTTCGCTATGGTTTCGGTGTACGGGGGACTCTTCGGCGCCGAGATGATCCCGATGCGTTACGATGCGAAGTTGCAGATCGATTTCGATCTCCTTTTGAGATCCATCGACGATGGCACCGCCCTGATCATCATCGCCAATCCTAACAGCCCGACCGGGACCTATATGAGCAACGATCGGCTGAACGAGATTGCCCACCGGGCGGCGGGATATCGGATCCCCGTCTTGGTCGACGAGGCATATTACGGTTTCTGTCCGAAAACGGCCCTGGACATCCTGGCTCAGCATGAAAACATGGTCATCACGAGGACCTTCTCCAAGATCTCCGGATTGGCGGGGTTGAGGATCGGATATGCCATGGGCCACCCCGGGATCATTTCGCTGCTGACGAAATTTCGCCCCATGTACGAAGTCAACTCGCCAGCCGTTTTGATGGCCTGCGAAATTCTCGATCACTGGGACATCGCGGCGGATTATGGACGCCGCACCATTGCCGGGCGGGAAAAGTTCATCCGTTTTCTCCGGGAGAGAGGCTTCACCGCCATCGATACGGAGGCCAATTTCCTCCATGTCGATTTGGGCCGCTTGAAGGAACCCATCCTGGTGGCGATGGTCGAGGCGGGAATTCTGGTCCGGGGTATGCTGAGTATAGAGGGACTGGGCAACTATACCCGGTTCAGCGTCGGCCCGTGGGAAACCATGTCCCGGGCCGCCGATATCATCGATGAGCAAGTGAGGCTGGCTGGTGAACCCGTCTGCCGTTAAGTCCATCGCGAATCAGTGCATCGTCTCTCTGGGGATCGACAAGCGAAAGCTATTGGAGTTTCTGAGCGGCTGGTCGATCCGGGCTTCCCAGGCTGAAAACGGCCTGGGGGACCTCGCCACCGAGTTGAGGCGGATCGTCCCTGACATTTCGGAGCAGGAGGAAAGCGAAAAGAACCGGTTCAATCCTTATCTGGAACTGAAGCGCAGAACGCTACAGGCCTTCCAATGCCGCATGCTCCTCACGGCCCTGGAGGGGGAGCCCTCGGGAGATATGACGGTCGTGGATATCGGCGACTCCGCCGGTACCCATATGCTCTATCTGCGGGGACTGGCGGGAGGCAGGTTCCGCCTCCATACCATCAGCGTGAACCTGGACCCTCGATCGATCAAAAAGATAGAAAAGAGAGGCCTGACGGCCGTCCTCTGCCGGGCCGAAGAGCTTGATCCAGGAGCCGGGACAATCAATCTCTTTACGTCCTTTCAGATGGTCGAACACCTACACAACCCGGCGCTTTTTTTCCGCCGCCTTGCCGTGAAGTCGGAATGCCGGAAGATGCTGATCACGGTTCCATACCTGAAGAGAAGCCGGGTTGGATTGCATCACCTTCGCCACCGTGACGCTCGAGCCGTTTTCGCCGAAGATGAGCATATTTTCGAACTGAGCCCGGAAGACTGGACACTGCTACTGCTGCACTCCGGCTGGAAGGTTTCATTCAACCGCATTTATTTTCAATATCCCCGGCGCTGGCCGCTGGTGAGCGCGGCGCTGGCCTGGTTCTGGAGAAATACGGATTTCGAAGGCTTCTGGGGAGCCGTCCTGGAGAAGGACCTGACCTTTTCCGATCTCTATCAGGACTGGGAAGACGAGCAGACGCAATTAAATCAACAGAGGGGTGAAAATGTTTAAGGTCTTGTTTATCTATCCCAACACCGAAATGGCGACTCTGGTCCCGATCAATATTTCGCTTCTGGCCCCTTGTCTGAAGCAGAAGGGCTTCGATGTCGAGCTGTTCGATACGACTTATTACAGGTGGGAAGAAATCAATTTCGAACAGAAAAAGGTCGATCTGCTGCAACTGAGGCCTTTCAGCTACAAGGGGAAGGGGGTTGTTTACAAAGATTCCGACATGCGGGAAGACCTGGTGAAAACGGTGGGCCGATACCAGCCCGATCTGATCGCCATAACGCTGGTAGAGGACACGTTCGACCTGGGGAAATCTCTCCTGGAAGCCATCAAGAACTATGATGCCCCCGTCGTCGCGGGAGGCGTGTTCGTTACTTTTTCAGCCGAAGAGGTCATCGCCGATCCCAATATTGACATCGCCTGTGTCGGCGAAGGGGAGGAGGCCCTGGTCGAACTGTGCGAGAAGCTCTCCCGGAAGGAGGATTACTCCTCTATCAGGAATCTCTGGATAAAACGGGACAGCCGGATCATCAGGAATCCCATGAGAAAACTGACGAATCTGGATGACCTCCCCTATCTCGATTACGATATTTTCGACCGGGCCAGGCTGTATCGTCCGATGCAGGGCAAGATTTACACAATGATCCACGTGGAGATCGACAGGGGCTGCCCCTATGACTGCACCTACTGCGAGGCGCCTCATTTGAGACGTCTCTTCAAGGACAGCGGCTGCGGCGCATATTACCGCCGGAAGAATGTCGACCGCGTCATTGCGGAAATAAAGCATCTGGCCAAGAAGTACAGCCCGGACTATATCAATTTCAACGCAGAATCCTTCCTGGCCAAGCCCATGCGGGAGTTGAGGGAGTTCGCCGCGAAATACAAGGAAATAGGCCTGCCCTTCTGGTGCCAGTCCAGACCCGAGACGGTCACAGAAGAGAAGATTCTCCTGCTCAAGGAGATGAACTGCCAGAATATGCAATTCGGGATCGAACATGGGAACGAGGAATTCCGCTCACGAATCCTCAACAGGCAGTGCAGCAACCAGCAGATGCTGGATGCATTCGCCCTGGTTGAAAAGCACGGTATCGCATACACTGTCAACAACATCATCGGCTTTCCCGATGAAACCAGGGAACTGGTCTTCGACACGATCGAGATGAACAGGAAGATCCGGCCGACGACCATGAACGTGTACCTCCTGACGCCTTACCGGGGGACACGGTTGTATGAATATTGCCTGGAAAAAGGCTATCTGACTCGGGAGGACAGGGTCCATCAGCTGCTGGATTCCGTTCCCCTGAAGATGAACTCCATCTCCTACGAAGAGCTTAAAGGGCTGCAGAGGACCTTCCCGCTATATGCTAAAATGCCGCGGGACATGTACGATCGGATCCGGAAGGCGGAAAAGTTCGATGATCAGGGTAATCGGATATATGAGGAGCTCAAACAGGAATTCTACAGAAGCTATTTCTAGAGAGGCAGCCTGACCGCTTCGCCCCGCCTTCATGAGCATTCTGGTCGTCTTTGATTCCTCGTTGAAAATCGACTCGGTCCGGTTTCCCGCCGGCGGCGAGAAAGAGATTTTCCTTTTCCCCCTGACCTCCAGCGATGAACTCGTGTCGCGGGTAGCCGAAAAGGCCGGTACCTGTGGCTGCCGCATCTCCGAAATCCTCCGGACGGCGAGACTGATCAACGAGACCGCGGAAAGGATCCGGGGAAAATACCTGGACTTCATCGCCGGACTCCCCGAAAGCGGGGACCTGAAGGAAATCTTCTCGATTGACGGGAAAACCTCCCTGTGGTGGTTTGGCCTGATCGCGGAGAAAAATACATTTAAGACGGATTCCTTTCAAAGGCTGGCCCAGATGGAAGCGATCTTTGGAGTCTTGGGAGAGAAGAATATCCGGGAAATCTATTTCGGCTGCCGCAGCGGAAAATTGAAAAACACACTGTCGGATTATGCCAAAACCGCCCATATCGGCTTCAGAACGCTCCCCGTAACGCCTTTCGAAACTTTGCAGGAACGCATTGCCCGGTCTCGGCGTTTCCTCTATCTGAAGCATCTTCTGCACCTTCTGCATTTTTCATGGACCTTTTTTCTCCGGGTCCGGAAGATCAGGCGCAGGGTGGGCGGCCTGAACCGCGGCCGTCCGAAGGAAAACGGCTTGACCCTCGTCACTTACTTTCCGAACTACGACGCGGAGGCCGCAACCAGGGGCGTTTACCGGGACAAATACTATCCCGCCCTGCAGGAAGCGCTTTCAGCCGGGGGAACCGATATATCCTGGCTTGCCATGTGTGTCGCCAACAATGCTGTCTCCTTCTCCGAGTCATTGCAGCACGCCCGGCGGTTTATCGAGAGCGGAGAGAAGATCCGCTTTCTGGAAGAGTTTTTACGCTTTGCGGACATCCTGCACGGATTGGGTTTCATGCTGCGGACCGGCCTGAAATTCAGGAAATTTGAAAAAACGACCATCGCGCCCCGCCACAGCTTCGGGACATACAATTTTTACGGAATCTTCCGGGACGACTGGCATTCGTCCTTCGTGGGATGCACCGGGCTGACGGGGCTGCTTTATTATGCCGGCTTCAAATCCTTTCTGTCCGGGCTGGAGGTGGAGAAGGTACTGTACCTTTGTGAAATGCACGCCTGGGAAAAAGCCCTGATCAGCGCGAGAAACGCCGCTCAAAAGAAAACGAAACTGTTCGCCTATCAGCACGCGACGGTTCCCTGGATGCTGCTGAATTATTTCAACAGCCGCGCCGAAGTCGAAGACCGATCTCCTTTCCCGCTCCCCAAACCAGATATGATCATCTGTAACGGCGATTTGACGCGGCAGTATATGCGGGACTGCGGCTGGCCGGAGGCCGGTTTGTCCGTCGCTGAGGCGCTCCGCTTCAGCCATCTTAAAAAGTGCGCGCGCGGCCCGGCCCGGGATGAAAAGGTCGTCCTAGTCGTGCTGTCAATCGACCCAGGGTCGAGTACTGCCCTGCTGCGGATGTGCCGCGAGGCGGTCAAGGGCATGGAGGGGGTCGAGGTTTGGGTCAAGCCGCATCCGTTTTTGAATATGAAATCCATATCCCGGCTCCTCGCTGAGGATGTCCGGCACGGCCGGTTGAAAATCAGGACGGAGCCGGTGACAAAATTGCTGGAGAAGGTCAGGGTGATCGTGATCGATGAATCCAGCGTTGCAATCGAAGGACTTGCCTTTGGCTGCGCCGTTATCATGGTGAATTTATCGGAATCCATCAATATGTCCCCCCTGAAAAACATCGCCGGGGACATGATCAGGCAGGCGAACTCGTCGGGGGAACTCAGGTCGATGGTCGAGTTCATGCTGCAAGCGAACGCTTCGGAAAGCGAAAAATGGCGGGATTCTGCGGACCGGATCGTGAACCATTTTTTCTGCCTCAGGCGGGACTCCGATACCCCCGAGCGGTTCCTTCATATTCTCGAGGGAGAGACGGGAACCGTTCATCCCCGTGACGGATCGGCCGGAGCATATCAACAACATTTAAAGGAGTCGAAGTGAACGTCATCGTATTTGGGGGAGCGGGTTTCTTAGGCAGCCACGTGGCGGATGCCTTGACGGCCGCAGGGCACCGGGTCAGGATATTCGACTTGGTCCGGTCCGAATACCTGAGACCGGAACAGGAAATGGTCGTCGGCGATATCCTCGACAGGGAGATGGTGGCCCAGGCCGTCCGGGGGATGGAGATCGTGTACAACTTTGCGGGAATCGCGGACATCGATGAGGCGACCAAGAAACCGATTGAATCCGTGACCCACAATATTCTCGGCAATACGATTCTCCTCGACGCGGCGGCGCGCGAAAAGGTTAAACGGTTCATCTACGCCAGCACCGTTTATGTCTACAGCAATTCGGGGTCTTTCTACCGGTGCAGCAAGATCGCCTGCGAGAATTACATTGAGACATATCATCAGCAGTACGGACTTCCTTACACCATCCTGCGGTATGGAACTCTGTATGGCATGCGCGCGGACGAGCGGAACAGCATCTACCGCTATCTGAACCAGGCCATGAACGAGGGGAAGATCACGTATTCCGGCTGTGGCGAGGAGACGCGCGAATACATTCACGTGGTAGACGCCGCCGAAGCAAGCGTCGAAATTCTCGATAACGGGTTCGTGAATCAGAATATCATTTTTTCCGGTCATTACCCGATGAAGGTCAAGGACCTCTTTACCATGATCCGGGAAATTCTTAAAAAAGACCTGGTCATCGAATATGTTCCGCCCGCATCCGAAGAACCATCCGACCATTACATGATCACGCCTTACAGCTTTTTACCCAAGCTGGGGAAAAAATACGTGAAGCATTACTACACGGACATGGGGCAGGGCCTGCTCATGTGCATGCAGGATATCTTCCACCGGACAAACAACGGAAATCAGCGATGAAAACCATCCTGGCCACCACAACCAGTTTCGATTCCAGGCTGCCGCAAATTTCGCAGCTCCTCGAAAAACATGGACTCATGCTGGTCAAGAATCCTTATGAGCGGAAAGTGAGCAAAGCGGAACTGTCGGGGCTTTTGAGGCAATACAGGCCGATCGGGCTGCTGGCGGGGCTGGAGACGATCGGCCCGGATGTGCTGAATGAGGCGACGCCATATCTGCGAGTCATATCACGGGTCGGCGTCGGATGGGACAATGTGGACCGAAAGGCTGCCGCCGGACTCGGGATGTTCGTTTACCGGACCGAAGGCGTGCTGACCCAGTCTGTTGCCGAACTGACGCTGGGGCTGATCCTGACGGCCTTGAGGCGCATCGCCGACCATGACCGCCATGTCCGTGGGGACCGGTGGCGCAAACAGATGGGGAGCCTCCTACAGGGGAAAAGCGTGGGCATCATCGGATTCGGGCAGATAGGACAACGGGTCGGCGAGCTGGCCCGCGCCTTTGGAGCGGATATTGTCTTTTTCGATCCTCAGGTCCCCTCCGTCCCTTGGGCGAGAAAGGAATCGCTGGAAGACCTCCTGAAACTTGCGGACATCATCACTCTGCATGCCAGCGGCAATCAGGTCATCCTGGGTCCGGATGAACTTCAGAATGGATGCCGCCCCGGCGTGGTCATCGTCAATACAGCCAGGGGAGGGCTTATCGACGAGTCCGGCCTCGTCAGCTGTCTGAAGAGTGGCCGGGTCGGATATGCCTGCCTGGATGTATTCGGAGAGGAGCCGTACCAGGGCCCCCTGCGGGAAATGGACAACGTCGTCCTGACCCCGCATATCGGATCGTACGCCATTGAAGCGAGACAGTGCATGGAACTCTCTGCGGTTGAGAACCTCATCGCGGGTCTGGCGGCATCAGGCGTCCTGGGAGGCGAAGCGGCCTAATGAAAGAATACGATGCCTTGTTCTTTGACTTTGACGGTGTTTTGGTCGATTCTGTAGAAGTAAAAACGCAGGCATTCGAGATCCTTTTTGAGCGATATGGGCGGGATATCCGAGAGAAGGTCGTTGAGCATCATCGGGATAACGGCGGCATGACAAGAAGAGACAAGTTTCGCCATTATTATGAATTTTTTCTGGGAAAAACGATTCAGGAGCAGGAATTGAATCAACTCTGCATCGCCTTTGCAAATATTGTTTTTGAGAAGGTGCTAGCGACCCCGGCTATTTCGGGGGCCGAAGAGTTATTGGCGAAATGCCGGAATCGAGCCCCTTGCTTTGTCATTTCAGGGACACCGGTCGATGAGCTTCGGGAGATTGTCAGACAACGCGGCTGGTCCAAGTATTTCAAGGAAGTGTGCGGCGCTCCTGTTACCAAAGCCGAACACCTTCAAATGCTTCTCGGGAAATATGCATTGGATCCGGCGAACTGTATTTTTTTCGGAGATGCGGTTTCCGATTATGAAGCAGCAGTGGAATCACAAATCCCATTCATTGGAATTCTTCCGGATCCGGAAGCTCCTTTATTGAAGGCTGTTCCGAATATCCGATGGTTCCGGAATTTCCGGGATTTTGTCAGGTGAGAAGAGTTTCATGAAGATAGAGGATAAATGGGATGACAGGCTTAGAAAGGCATTCAACTCGATTTCCTCGCTAAGTCATGTGGCTTACCAAGAATTTACCTTTTATCAAATGAGCATTGAGTAAGAATCCGGTTTACAATCACATTCTGGAATACCTTTATTCAGATACGCAGCCGCAATCCCAATCGGTCTCGGTGTAGGATATGCCACAATTCAGAAAACTGATTATTCAAATACCCTGCTACAATGAATCGGGAACCATCGGTCTGACTTTAAGAGAGCTGCCTCGCCATGTAGCGGGCTTTGGTTCCGTTGAGTGGCTGATCATTGATGACGGCAGCACAGACGGAACCGTCGAAGCCGCCATGAAGGCGGGAGCCGATCATATCGTCCGGGTGCCACGCAACAGAGGATTGGCGAACGCCTTTATGACAGGCTTGGAAGCCTCTCTGAAGCTGGGGGCAGATGTTGTTGTCAATACGGATGCCGATAATCAATACAACGCTGAAGATATTCCTGCTCTCGTAAAGCCCATATTGGAAGGGAGGGCGGATATTGTGGTCGGAGCACGGTCCATCGGAACAATTGAGCATTTTTCTCCTATGAAAAAGATTTTGCAAAAAATCGGAAGCACGGTGGTCCGTTTTGCGAGTAATACCGATGTTGTCGATGCGCCGAGCGGCTTTCGGGCAATGAGCCGGGAGGCCGCACTCCGTATCAATGTGTTTAACGATTATACATACACCCTTGAAACCATTATTCAGGCGGGTCAGAAAGGGATTTCCATTACTTCCGTGCCCATCCGGACGAATGCCGACTTGAGACCTTCCCGACTTTTGAAGAGCATTCCTGCTTATTTAAAGCAATCCATTCTCACAATTTTTCGGATATTCGTAGTTTACAAGCCTTTCAGATTCTTCGTAGCTATCGGAGTCACGGCATTTACGCTTGGATTTTTATTAGGCCTGAGATTTCTTTACTATTATTTCTTTGGTAACGGGTCAGGGGCATACATCCAGTCTCTTATCCTGGCATCCATCTTACTGGGGATTGGGTTTCAAACAATTCTGGTCGGATTTCTCGCTGATCTTCAGTCAGTCAATAGAAGGCTCATGGAGGATCTGCAGTACCGGATCAAAAAATCCGAACTGCCTGAACCAGAAAAAAAAAGGAAGCCCATCTAATGTCAGACCAAGCGAATGGTCTGCTGTCTCCCTGGCTGCGAAGGAAACGTTTTGCCAAAGTCATGCCACATATGATAGGCAAAGTGCTCGATTTCGGTTGCGGTATCGGTGAATTCTCCAAGCACTGCAATCCGAAAAGATATTTGGGGTTCGATGTAGACAAAGCTTCTCTTGAGACGGCCAGGAGGAAACATCCTGAATTTACCTTTTCAGAAGAGATCCGGGCTACTGAAAAATTCGATACCATAGTCCTGTTAGCTGTTCTGGAGCATTTGAAGGAGCCTGAAAGCATCTTAAAGGAACTGGGTAGAAAATTAGAGCCGAAGGGCAGGATTATTTTGACCACTCCATGTTCAATTGCTCGCTTTTTCCATACCATCGGCGCTCATTTGGGCCTGTTCAGCCGGGATGCCAGCGAAGAACACCATAGACTGCTGGACTATGCTGACGTAAGCATCCTGGCTGAGAATTCCGAACTGAAAATAACTCACTACAGTAAATTTTTACTTGGAATGAATCAGCTGTTCATTCTCGAGAAAAGGATCCTCCGACCCTAACATTCTCCATACAGTGAACGAATTTCAATATTAGATACTGATGAAGGTTTTACTGATCAACCCTCCGTACGACATTCAACGATACATGGGTAAGCTGTCGAAAATTGCATTTATATTTCAGCCCATTGGGCTTACCTATATCGCATCCTATCTGCGATCAAGAGGTACTGAAGCCAGAATAGTCGATTGCCAGATTGAAAGTAAATCTATTCAGAAGATTACCAGGGAATATAATCCCGACGTTATTGGAATTACATGCACCACGTTTCTTGTATCCAGTACGCTGGAACTGTCCAGGATAATAAAGAAGGAATTTCCCAAAAGTACAATCATCGTAGGGGGGATCCATCCTACCATCAGACCCAATGACATTTTAGAGGAAAAGGCAGTTGATTACGTTGCAATCGGAGAGGGTGAAATTACGATGCATGAATTCGTTCAAGCCCTCGAGAATGGAACGGACCCATTGCTTGTGCCTGGGATCGCTTGCAAGAGGGAAGGCAGAATATTTTCGGCCCCGCCGCGGGGCTTGGTCAAAGATATTGATTTTTTTCCTTCGCCTGATTTGGACGATTTGATGCGAGAAGGGTACCAGACAAGCCCTGACACGAGGACCGGTGACAAGGTCGGGGTCATTCTGACATCCCGGGGCTGTCCTTTTGATTGCATATTCTGCGCAAACAGGCTCTTGACTCAGGGTAAATACCGAACTCATAGCATTAATCGTGTATGCAGTGAAATCGAACGATTGATTTCTGCGCATGGAGTAACGCAGTTATTTATTCAGGATGACAATTTTGCCGCGGACAAGAAGCGGGCCAAGCAACTGTGCAGGGAGTTCATAAAAAGAAAATACAATGAAAAGGTGTCCTGGTGGGCAGAAGCTCGTGTCGACTGTGTAGATGAGGAGTTGCTGTCACTCATGGCAGAAGCAAACTGCAGAATCATTTCCTACGGTCTCGAATCGGGCAGTCAAAGATTGCTTGATCTTATTCAGAAGGGCGTAACGCTCGACCAGGTCCGCAGAGCTGTTGCTTTAACCAAGACGGTCGGTATCGATATTCGGGCCAGTTTCATACTGGGCCTTCCGACGGAGACCCGTGAGGAAACAATGCAGACCATTAAATTTGCGAAAGAGCTGGAAATTGACCAGGTCCGTTTTGCCCTGGCGACTCCATTCCCCGGCACAAAGCTTTGGGATATAGCTCAACAGGAAGGCTCACTGGATTTTAGCGATTGGCGTCGGTTCAGCCTTATGTCAGGATACGCCAAAGGAATGCCTGTTTATGCCCCCAGAGGCAGAGACCCTCGCGAGATGGCCAGATTTCAGAGGTATGCGAATTTATCTTTCTATCTGCGCCCAAGGATAATTCTTGTCTTTCTCCGAAGAATTCGCGGTTGGCAGTCATTCAAGGCAATTGCTCTTGGGTCCCTGAAATTTATTAAGGCCTCTCTGCTGCCGGATCATTAGGGGTGACACATGATATCCTTGGACAACTTATTGATTAATGCAGGGTATATGATCCACCAGTTCAAGCCTCGCCTGGTCGTGCGCACGGCTGGTGGGTACCTGAATTACTTTTTTAAACAAGGGCCGCGACTTCGATATGTGGACGTCATTCTTCATTACGGCTGCAATCTGAAATGCGAACATTGCTCATGTGAAACCCTCAAAGATTCTTCAAGACGTCAGCTATCTCCCGAAGACTGGAAAAGGGTGGCCCTGGAGTGAGAGCAGCTCGGTTCAATTGTTTTTGGCATTCAAGGAGGGGAGCCCCTTATCTACAAAGATCTGGATAAGGTCATTCAATACCTCAACCCCAAGCGTAATTTTCTATCAATTAAGTCGAACGGGACTGTTGCTTCTGATGAACTATTTAAAAAGCTCAGATTTGCAGGAATCGACAGCATGACTGTTGGATTCGGTCCCATACCAAATGAATATGACTTTAGTGATTACAACAGGGTCAGTCGCAGGCTGAAGGATGCATTCGCGCTCTCTCTGAAAACAGTGGAGGCGCTCTCCCGCAATGGGATCCGTCCTATGATGAGTGTTGTAATCAGTAGAAAGAATATCGGCTCAAGCGTGTTTAAGGGGATAATCGGGATAGCGAAGGAATACCACTCTGTTCTGACCTGCGCCTTGGCTGTCCCAATCGGAGCATGGGAGAACCATGATGAAATCATGCTCCTGGAAGAAGATAGAAAGGCCCTCAACGAGATTATGCGAGAGAATCCACACGTCAGGACGGATTTTCAAACGAACTGGTCGATCGAAGGTTGTGCGGCACTGAAAGAGAAGATTTATATTTCTCCTTACGGAGACGTACTTCCCTGCCCTTTCATTCATATTTCATTCGGCAATGTTTTGGAGGAACCATTGGAAAAAATCTGGCGCAGAGGCGTTGGAATCAAGACGTTTTCCGAATATCCAGCAGCCTGTATTGCCGCCGAAGATAGAGTGTTCCTTGAATACTTGAAAATTGCCGAGAAGAAAAACAAGAAACTGCCGATCCGCTTTGATGATCCCGATATTGCTTTATTGCTGAATTCGACCCATCTCGAACGGCAAAAGAGAATTTCGTGACAATGTTGTTGCAAAAAAAAATGTTTCCTGTTCTTCCGCTCGAATTGGAATGGGTTGCGTGTCCTTCCTGCGGTGGGTCGGACTATTCCTGGCTGACTCAGACACGGGATTATGATTACACGACAACAGATATGGAGTTTCAGATTGTCCGCTGCTTTTTCTGCGGACTTGTTTATATGAATCCCAGGCCGAAATTGACGGAAATCGACAAAATCTATCCTTCCGAATATTCAGCGTATTCTTTCAGTAGGATTTCCAATCCGATTATCCGAAATGCCAGGACGTTCATGCAGAAACGCAAGGCCTTGAAAATCTTGAAGCATATACACGGCGACAACAGTTCCTATCGCATTGTCGACGTAGGCTGCGGGAGCCCTGCGCTATTGGAGTTGCTCAGGGATGCATCTGAATCCCCCCTCATCCTTTATGGGAATGATTTTAATTCAGACGTCCTCAAGAGTATTCAGGATTCGGGCTTTATTCCCTTGCCGGGAGCCTTTGAGAAGATCGAGTGGGAGAGGAATTATTTTGACGCAATCATCATGAATCAGGTAATCGAACACCTGTTTGACATTCCAGGTACTTTGAAGAAATCTTTCGACCTTCTTAAGCCCAATGGCATTCTTTACATGGAAACCCCCTCGGAAGAGGGCATTGATGCTAAATTCTTCCGCAAGAATCACTGGGGAGGGTATCACGTTCCTCGGCATCTCCAAATTTTCAGTTCAGAAACGATTAGACATACTCTCTCCCGATTCGGTTTCAGCATAGTGAGGCTGGAATATCTGCCCAGTCCTAATTTTTGGACCAGCTCCTGTCGAAACTTTCTTTTTCGGCTCGGAGTCCCTTACGAATTGACAAAGCGAATGAGTTACAAGAATGTTCTCTGCATGTCCCTGTTTACTTCCATAGATTTGCTGACCCGAATGTTCCATCCAACCAGCAACATGCGCGTGATTGCGAAAAAGCAGTGAAATGGCTGTAATAGAGGACGACATTATCGCAGGGAATCTTTACGATAAGTACGGCACGTCTAATCCAATCGCCGCCTATCTGATGGAAGGTTTCAAAGAATCCTTTGAATACTTTGTTACTAAGAGCGGCGCAAAAGACATACACGAGATTGGCTGCGGCGAAGGGAAATTGAGTATAGCTATGGCCGGCAAGGGATTGTGTGTGCGAGCCAGTGATTTCTCCCGTGAAATAATCAAAAAAGCAGAGGAAAATGCAAAGCAGAGCAAATTGAAAATTCATTTCAGGGCTGCCAGCATCTATGAAATGATCCCCGCCAGGGACTCGGCGGAATTGATCGTCTGCTGTGAAGTAATGGAACACTTGGCAGATCCCCGTGCGGCCCTGGAAATAGTGGAGCGGCTGGCGAAACCGTATTTTCTCGTCAGCGTTCCCAGAGAGCCGCTCTGGAGATGGATGAACCTTGCGCGCTTCAAATATGTTTCACGATTCGGCAATACGCCCGGTCATATTCAGCACTGGTCCAGTCGGGCTTTCCTGGATTTTTTACGAACCCGCTTTGATATTATTGAAAAACGCTTGCCGATCCCATGGACCATGGCATTGTGCCGTATAAGAAACGTTAGGCAGAACCGCTGGTCTTGAATCTAAAAATCATAAAATCTTCAATTTGGAAGGATCTTTCAACGTCGGATCTGATGATCATTTCAGTATCGGGCGGCCTATTGCTGTTTTTTGCCGGACTTCACTTGTTGAATCTGCCGAGTTGGTTTCCACCGAAACACAATCTCTTAGGCTTCTTTATTACACTTCATATTTTATACTGGATAGGGCGAGGGATTGTCGTCCGAAGGAATTGCCCGCTCTGTGAACGAGGCTCATTCGATCTTTCTGATTGGAGAGCTGTTTCAATTTTATTCTTTTTTACTGCCTTAATGCTCGTCTGGTTTGGCTTCGTGGTGTTTAAGAATCCTTACCTGTATGTCTATAATCATGGAAACGGCGCATATTTTTGCCAATTGCTTCACAATATCAGTCAGAGAGTTGGGCCGGAGCATACAGTGAAATTTAACGGCGCTCTCTATTTCCATGCAAATCCGTATTTTTACGCTTCAGCCTTCGCGGTAGTTCCGCAGATCCTTCCCTTGCTTGTTTTGCCGCCCCTCTATTCTCTTTACCCGCAGCCTCCGATGCATGTTTACTCGATTATTCTGGTCGTTATTCTCGCTGGATCCTACGGTACATACTTGGCCATTCGTGCATTGGGCGGCTCTCCCTTCCTTTCTTTGCTCGGCGCGACAGGATATTGTCTGCTGCCCTGGGTTGAGCTTCCAATTTTTATGATGGGCTTCTTCGACACTCTGGGATTTGCTTTATACCCCTATGTGTTTGCCGCCTTATTCGCAAAAAAATGGCACTTTTTTTATGCCGGTATCGTTTTGCTGGCCCTCCTTAACGTGCCGTACACATATTCTGTCATCGCTTTGGGACTTATTACGGTATTTTTTTTCAGGGCGCCAAGACACGGGATCGCGGCTATCGTGATCGGTTTCCTGATCCTGCAAGGGGACATTCTTGTCATAAAGGAGAGCCTTGCCGGGATCTGGGATTTGGAAAAGCAGCCGTCCGGCTCTCTTCTGCAGATCTTTCGGGAATATGATTTGAACGCCCTCAAAAAAGCCTCTCTCTTCCATATTCAATATTTGTTGATGCTGCTGATGACAATGGCTTTTCTACCCCTGGCCGGCATCAGAAAGGAAGGAAGGTGGAACTGGCCGATCATAGGACTGCTTATTTTCGCCGGAATCGGCGCAGTAATGGGATTGTATCGAAGTTATGATTTGGCCTCTCACAGAAACGCTAATATGGTTGTTCCAATATATCTCTGTGCGTTCATGACCTACCT
>ERZ795030.1910-NODE-1910-length-26472-cov-10.101677_pt1 | contig 26472 bp, 21 predicted proteins | sample MGYA00375122_ERZ795030 | MGnify/ENA primary metagenome ERZ795030 (study PRJEB30165, sample SAMN05720146) | activated sludge metagenome | isolation source: anaerobic digester from wastewater treatment plant | place: Japan | collected 2015-04-20 ... | reverse complement strand
GTAGCATCATGATCTGTCGGTTTTGTCAATCACCGAGTTTCCTTGGCAACCGGAAAGCGCAGGGAGACGGTCGTTCCATGGCCCAGGACGCTGTCGATGTCCATCCGTCCTTGATGCGCCCTCATCAGATGCTTGACGATGGACAGTCCCAGGCCGGTGCCGCCGAGTTCCCGCGAACGCGCCTTGTCCACACGGTAGAAACGTTCTCCCAACCGGGGCAGCTCACCCTTCGGGATGCCGATGCCTGTATCGGAGATCCGGATGGTCAGGAAGCCCGGCTCCTCCGACGAAGCCGCGACCGTAACCCTCCCTCCGTTCGGCGTGAACTTGACGGCGTTGTCGAGTATGTTGAGCAGAATCTGCGCAAATCGATCCCGGTCGGCCAGGATCGGCGGCGTCGCTTCCGGGATTTCTTTGACGACTTTTATGTCCTTTTCGCCTGCTTTTGCTCCGACGACGGCAAGGACCTTGTCGAGAACCTCGGCCAAGAAGAGATTCTCCAGATGCAGAGTACCCTCCCTCAGCTCGAAGCGCGAGAGGGTCAGAAGGTCCTCCACGAGACGGTTCAGGCGCTGGGCATTGTCCTGGATCGTTGACAGAAACTTCCGGGCCGTTTCCTCATTGGCGACAGCGCCGGACTGCAACGTCTCGACGAAGCCGATAATGGCCGTGAGCGGTGTCCTGATCTCGTGGGTCACGTTCGCGACAAAGTCGATCCGCATCCGTTCAAGTTTTTTTATATGAGACAGGTCTTGGAATACGATGACGGTCCGTTTCCCTCCTGCTTCGGTGCCTGCGAGAGGGATCATTCTGGCCTCGAGGATCAGCGGGGGATCCCTTTCGAGGGTGAATTCGGCGGTAACCGGTTCCCTCCGGTCTTGGAGGCGCCGGAATGCATCCTGAAGCGCGCTGCTGTGGAAGATCTCCAGGAGGGTCCGCCCTTGCACTTCGGATGGCCTCCTGTCAAGCAGCATTTCCTCCATGCGGCGGTTCATGATCTCGATGCGATGATTTTCGTCCAGGACGACGATCCCTTCGGCCATACCCGAGAATACCGCCTCCAGCTTCTGCCTCTCCTCTTGGGCGGCGCGCATCCTTCCGTAAAGCTCGTTCACGACACCGTTGATGTGCTCCACAAGTTCGCCGATTTCGTCCGTGGCTCTCGCGGAAGGCGGGTTCGGCCTTTCTCCGCTGCGGACCTGTTCGAGGTATCTCTTTGCGGCGCGGATCGGCCGGACCAGGGACCATGAGAAATAGGCCGCCAGCGCGAGAGAGAACAGGAGGACGATCGCCGAAAGCCGGAATACGAACCTGTGCAGGCTCCGTACCTCTTCGTCCATCTCACCGAGCGGTTTCGCCAATCGCAGATATGCCCCCTCGATCGGCAGCGCCACATACAGCATGTCTTTCTTCAGGCTGCGACTGTAGCGGATGGATTCTCCCAGACCACGCAGGCGGGCCTGCTGGATCTCGGGACGGTTGAGGTGGTTGTCGAGTCCGGCGAGGTCGTCATCGCTGTCGGCCGTTACGTTGCCGCTGAGATCGATAAGCGTGATGCGCAGGTCCGTCCGCTTCGCAATCGAGGAGATCTGCGTCGCGATCGTATCGCGTCCCAGAAGTGCGAGGGTCTGCCCCTGCGCCTTCATATCGACGCGCGTCCGCCTCGCGACATCGGCCGACATCTGTCGCGACAGGAACACGGCCGCGACGAGGACGGCCAGGGCAGCCACCGTAAAACAGCAACCGAAGATTTTCAGGAAAAGCCTACTGTTCACGACGTTTGTTTCACTGATTGCCGCACTCTCTCAAGGCGCTTCCTCTCCCATGGATCGCGCATGACGGACAATCCGTCCCGTAATCAGGAATACGACCATGTGCGCGATTCCCTCGGCGTGGTCCGAAATCCTCTCGATGTTCTTGGCAACCTGCATGATCAGAAGCGCTGGATGGATGCGGCGTGGGTCCTCCATCATGAAGGTGATCAATTCGCGTGTGATCTGATCCTCGAGCTGGTCGACCTTCTCATCCTCCCGGCGCACGCGGTTGGCCAGATCGAGATCCTGCCTGACCAGGGCGTCCAGGCTGTCCCGAATCATCTTGCGCGCAATGTCCGCCATCCGCGGAATATCCACGTAAGGCTTGATCCTGGGCAGATCGTTCAAGAGGACGACACGCTCGGCGATGTTGACCGCCATGTCGCCGATCCGCTCCAGATGACCGTTGACCTTGATCGCCGTCGCGATGAACCTCAGGTCGGTTGCGGCTGGCTGGCGAAGCGCCAGCAGGCGGATGCAGCGTTCCTCGATGTCGATGTCGATTTCGTCGACCCGCCTGTCTCCGGAGATGACGGCGTGAGCAAGTTCCGTATCGCCGTCGACCAGAGACTTCACAGCCTTTCCGATCGCCTCTTCAACCAGGGCGCCCGACTGCAGAAGGCCTTCTTTGACCTCCTGAAGCTCCTGCTCATACGAACTGCTCGTGTGCTTCTTTTCCATGCTGTTTCTCCCCTGGGGTCACTTCCGGACACCGTCTCCGTCGCCCCGTTCGACCCGTGGAACCCTTATCCGAAACGACCCGTGATGTAGTCCTCCGTTTGTTTTTCAGATGGATTCGTAAAGATTCTCGATGTGTCGGTGTATTCTATCATACGGCCCAAATAAAAAAAGGCCGTCTTGTCGGAGATGCGCGCCGCCTGCTGCATGTTGTGCGTCACGATGATGATGGTGTACCGCTTTTTCAGCTCGTCCATCAGCTCTTCGATCTTGGCCGTCGAAATGGGATCCAGCGCCGACGTCGGCTCGTCCATGAGGATGACATCCGGTTTCATGGCGAGCGCCCGGGCGATGCACAGCCGCTGCTGCTGACCTCCGGAGAGGGTCATGGCCGACCGGTGCAGGATGTCTTTTACCTCCTCCCAGAGGGCCGCCTGCCGCAGGCTGCTTTCGACGAGGTCGTCCAACTCGCTTTTCTTCGATATGCCGACGAGCTTCGGGGCGTAAACGAGGTTCTTGTAGATCGTCTTCGGAAAGGGATTCGGCTTCTGGAACACCATCCCGATCCTGCGGCGGATCTCCACGGGGTCCGCGTCGGCGGCGTAGATATCCTGCTCCTCAAAAAACACCCTTCCTTCGACGCGCGTCCCGTCGATCAGATCGTTCATGCGGTTCAGCAGGCGCAGCAGTGTCGATTTCCCGCAGCCGGACGGGCCGATCAGCGCCGTGATTCGGTTCGCGCCGAAATCCATACTGACGCCGGCGAGCGCGCAGAACCGTTCGTAAAAGAAATAGACGTTCTCGAGTCGGATGATCGCTTCCCTGTTTACCACGTTTTTTTCCTCCGGATGGAACTTCTCAGCAAAATGGCAGCGAGATTGACGCCCAAAACGAGCATGAGAAGCACCAAGGCCGTCCCGTACTGGATCGGCCGGGTCTGCTCGATGTGCGTCCCGGCCGTCGCCAGGACGTAGATGTGATAGGGGAGCGCCATGACCTCGTCAAAGATGGAACCGGGCAGCTTTGCCGAAAAGAACGCCGCTGCCGTGAACATGATGGGGGCCGTCTCGCCCGCAGAGCGGCCGATGCCCAGGATCAGCGCGGTCAGGATTCCCGGCGCCGCCGCGGGCAGGACCACCCGCAGCGTCGTCTCCCATTTGGAGACGCCCAGCGCCAGCGATGCCTCCCGGACCGTCTGCGGTACGGCCCGCAACGCCTCCTCCGTCGCGGCGATGATCGACGGGAGGACCAGGACGCCGAGGGTCAGTGAACCGGAGAGGATGGAGGAGCCGAAGCCGAAGAAGACGACGAACAGGGCCAGGCCGAAAAGCCCAAAGACGACGGAGGGAACGCCTGCCAGGCAGTGGATTCCGACGCGGATCAGGCGCAGCAGACGGCCCTGCCTGGCGTATTCGCTCAGGTACACCGCCGCAATCACTCCGACGGGCATGGCAACGATCATGCTGCCGATCGTCAGGTACAGCGTCCCCAGGATCGCGGGCATGATGCCGCCCTTGGTCATGGAATCGGTCGGCGGGAGAGTGAGAAAATCCCAGCTGAGGGCGGAAAGACCGTTTTTCGCTATGAAGGTGACGATCCCGCCCAGCGCCAGGACAATGATCAGGGCGGACAGGCGGTTCACGGTGAAAAAGATCCGCTCCTTCCACAAACGCTTCGTTTTGACGTTCCTTCGCTCTTCAAACACCCGCATTCCTCCTTCGCAGGGCGCCGCATCTACAGCTACAGCGTCGCGGACCCTGTTTCCTTGAACCGATGCGACAGGTGATTGGCCAGGACGTTGAAGGCCAGCGTGATGAAGAAAAGGACGATGCCCGTGGCGAAGAGCGCATGGTAATGATCTCCGCCGAAGGGCGCCTCTCCCATCTCCGCCGCAATGCTTGCCGTCATCGGCCGCACCGAATCGAAGATGCTTTCCGGAACGGCAGCCGCGCCGCCCGCCGTCATGAGCACGACCATCGTCTCGCCCATGGCCCTGGCCATCCCGAGGATGACCGCCGTGCAGATGCCCGAGAGCGCCGCGGGGATGACCACGCCGAGGATCGTTTCACCCTTGGTCGCCCCGAGGGCGTGGGAGGCCTCCCGGAACTCGCGGGGAACGGCGTACAGGGCGTCCTCCGAAATGCTGCAAACGGTGGGAACGGCCATGATGGCCAGGATGAGGGATGCGTTGACGATGTTCAGGCCCGTGGGCAGGTTGAATGTCTCTTGGAGCCAGGGTGCCAGGACGACCATTCCGAAAAAGCCGAGTACGACCGACGGCAGCCCCGCCATGAGCTCGATCACCGCCTTCAGCATCTCCCGGAGGCGCGGACCCGCGATTTCCGCGATGTACACGGCAGAGAGAACTCCCAGCGGAACGGCAATGAGACAGGAGAGGCAAGTTACGATGACGGACGCTACGATCAGGGGAAAGATGCCGAAAGACGGCGGATCGTAGGTCGGATACCATTCGCTCCCCAGAAGAAATCCTTTCAGCGACACCTTTTCGAAGATGGGCAAGCCCTCCCGGAACAGGAACAGGACAATCAAAGCAAGAGCCACGATGGAGAGCGATGCAATGATGCCGAGAAGCTTCTTGATGGCATCTTCCTTCTGCCGTCTTGTCATCCTTGAATACTCCTTCTGGAATGGAGAAGGCGGCACCCTATGCCGCTGTCGGAAAGGGCAGCCGCGCTTCTGTCTTCGCTGTTTCCTTGCTTGGTGCCTCTTACTTTGGAAGGGGTACGAAGCCTTCCTTGGCGACCAGTTTTTGTCCCTCCGCCCCGAGGATGAACTGGAGGAATTTCGCGGTGGTTCCGGAAGGCTGCCCGTCCGTGTACACGTAAAGCGGCCTCGCTACGGGATAGGTCTTGTCCACGGCGGTTTTCGCCGATGCCGCGACGCCGTTGACCTTCAGGCCCTTCGTCGAGGCGTCCACGTAACCGAGCCCGATGTAGCCGATGGCGTACCTGTTCTTGGAAACCGTCTGAACCACGGCGCCGTTGGAGGCCTGGAGCTGCGCTCTCGGCGTGACCTTCGCATTGTTCAGGACCAGATGCCCCCAGGCCTCGAACGTGCCGGAGCTGCTGTCCCTGGATACGACGACGATGGCCAGATCGTCTCCGCCGACTTCCTTCCAGTTCCGGATCGATCCCTGGTACATCTGACTGAGCTGGTCGATGCTCAAGTTGTTTACCTTGTTGCTGGGATGGACGATCGGGACGATGGCGTCGATCGCGATGACGTGTTCGAGGGGGGTGACGCCCTTGGACTTGGCCAGATCCACTTCATTCTTCTTGATCTCTCGCGAGGACATGGCCAGGTCGGTCGTCTTGTCGATCAGGGCCTTGATCCCTTCCCCCGAGCCGCCTCCGGAAAGCGAAATGTTCACCCCCGGGTTCGCCTTCATATAGGCCTCCAGGGCCGCCTGCATGATGGGCAAAACCGTCGTAGATCCCTTGATCACGATGCTCTCCGCGGCCGCCGCGGAACCGGCCGCAAGCAGAAAACACCCCAAGACGCCCAGCAGCATCATTTTCCAGTTTTTCTTCATGGTACCCTCCCTTTCGATGGTGGAAGAATTTTTGCTGGGACAGCCTACAGAACGATCGTTACAATTTGATGACAGGGCCGTGAACATCGCATGAATACCGCCGGAACGGCCTCCTTCTTCACGATTTTTTCACAAAACGGTCATCCTGCATACACACTTCTTCTGTACGGTTCGGCCATGAAATCGACCGTCCTGCCGTCCCTTTGCCTGTTCGCGGGCCTGATCTGGCTGGCGTCAGCGGCTGCACCGGCGAAGGCGCAGCCCATCCTGTCCGGAGCGGGAGCCACGTTCCCGCATCCTTTATACGAAAGATGGATTCATTCCTACTCCCAAAAGGCGCCCGTCCGTGTCACCTACAGGGGAACCGGTTCCGCCGACGGAATTCAGGATCTGCTGCAGCGGAAAATCGACTTCGGTGCGACGGACGTCTCCCTGTCCGACCGGGAGATGCAGGAGGCCGCCGCACCGATCCTGCACCTGCCCACCTGTGTGGGGGCCGTAGCCGTCATCTACAACCTGGAAGGCGATCCCGACCTGCGTCTGACGCCGGATTTGCTGGCCGACATCTTTCTCGGCCGGATCCCTTCGTGGGACCATCCCCGGCTCCGGGCGTTGAATCCGTCCGTGGATCTTCCCTCCCTGGAGATCATGGTCGTTCATCGCGCCGAAGGCAGCGGAACGAATTATATTCTCTCCGATTATCTTTCCAAGGTCAGCCCCCACTGGAACCGGGAACGGGGCGTCGGGAAGACCGTGGCATGGAATACCGGTCTCGGCGTCCGGGGCAATTCCGGCGTCGCCTCGATGGTGAAAAAGATACCGGGCGCCATCGGGTACGTATCGCTCAACTACGCCGTGGGCAACCGGCTGCCCGTCGTGCGGGTGAAAAACGCCGGGAATCGATTCGTCAAGCCCACGGTAGAATCGGCCACCGAGGCGGCCTCCGTCAGCATGCCCGCCGACTGGAGACGCCCCATCACCAATACCGAGGCCCCCGAGGGCTATCCCATCAGTGGGTTCACCTACCTGATCTTCTACCAGGAACAAAGCTATTCGGGTCGCACGAAGGAGAAGGCGCGCGCCCTGGCGTCCTTCCTGTGGTGGTGCGTCCACGAAGGCCAGCGGGAATGCGCCCCCCTGCACTACGCCCCCCTGCCGGAAACAGTCTCGATTCAGTGCCGGAAGATCCTCCGATCCATGACCTTCGCAGGATCGCCCCTCATCCCCCAGGCGGAACCTTAACGGAATTCCTATGCGAGCACGCAAGACGTTGCAGATCGGGCTGTGCTGCGTCGTTCTTTTCGTGGCGGGATTTTCGGATGCGACCCCTCCCAAAAGGCGCATCCAGGCCGCCATCGTCGCTGCGGAGACGTCGGACTCCGATTCGTCCGACCACGGCCGGAATCTTTTCACGGAGCTGCTCGAAGAAATCGCGAAGCGGGAAAAGTGGGAGTTGTCCGTCGTCGTAACGAAACCGCAGGACGGAATGGCACGGCTGGAAAAAGGCGACCTCGACGTCCTGGCGCCCGTCGCCAACACGGGGGACGCCCCCGAGCACTGTCGCCTCACGCAGGAGACGGTCGTATCGACGTGGGGGCAGGTGTACACGTCGAAGAAAAAGACGATGAAGTCGCTGCTGGAGCTGTCCGGACTCGACGTGGGAATTCTTCGCGACGATCCCTTTGCATCGTATTTCCGCTCCATGCTGAAGAGCCTCGGCATCTCCGCACGACTCGTCGAATTCAACGACTACCGCGGGATCATCGCGGCCTTGGAAAAGCAGTGGATCGAGGCCGGCGTGATCGACCGGCTCTACGGTCTGATGAACGAGGGACGCCATCCCCTGTTGCAGAGGACCGACATCATCTTCTGCCCCGTGGAGCACCGCTTCGCCGTTTCCCGAACCCGCGGCGACGCGATTTCCACGGCACTGGATTATCATCTGGCGTGGATGAAGAAAGACCGGACGTCCGTCTATCACCGGTACTTCGAAACCGTCGGTGCCACGCCCGTAGAATCCCGCCTGTCGGCCAGCCTGAAGGCGGGAAGCCTCGTCGCGGTCCTCCTGCTTTTTGCCTCGGCTTCCCTGACGATCCTCTTTCGCTGGCGAGTGAAGAACAAGACATTCGAACTGCTCGAAAAAAATCGCGAGTTGGAGTCGGAAATCGCCGGACGCCGCCAGGCGGAAGAGATTCTCCGCCACCAGAAGGAATGCCTCTCCGCGCTTCACGACACGTCTCTGGAGCTGATGGGACGGCTGGACTTGGCCGACCTCCTGGAGAATATCGTCCGCCGCGCCGCGAATCTCTCGGGCACCGGGCACGGTTTTCTGTATCTGTTGGACGACGAGAGCGGCCTCCTGAAAATGGAGGCGGCCGCCGGGCTGTTTCAGGCGCAGGTCGGAACGGTCATCGGAGCGGCGAGCGGCCTGGCGGGCAGGGTTTTTTCCGCAGGCGGGAGCGAAAAAATCGATCATTACGCCGCCTGGCCCCACCGTCTCGCCGCATCGCCGTACGACCGGCTCCGTGCCGCCGCGGCAACCTCCCTGGAAGTGTCCGGCAGAAGAATCGGCGTCATCGGCCTGGGTCGCGACGACCATGCACCGTTTCATCCGGACGCGGGCGACCTGCTGAAGCGCTTCGGAGAAATGGCCGCGCTGGCGATCCACAACGCGCGGTTGTACCGGGCGCTGCAAGACGAGCTCGACGCCCGGCGCCGCATGGAGCTCGCCCTCGAAGAGAGCGAGACCCTGTACCGCCACATCTTCGAGAACACGGGAACGGCGACGATCATCGTCGACCGGCGGGGAAAGGTCGTCATGGCCAACGGGGAGGCGGAAGTGCTGGCCGGCTGCTCGCGGTCCGAGATGGAGGGCCGTCCCTGGGAGGCGCTGTTCCAAAGGGAAGACCGGAAGCCGCTGGGGCTGCCGGCGGCCGAAGCGCCCCATCCGGCCGCAAAACCCCTTTCCTTCGAAGCGAAGATCCGCAACAGGCAGGACCGCCTGAAATTCATCCTGATCCGGATCGGTACCGTCCCCGCCGCGGGCCAGACCATCGTCTCGATCCTGGACGTCACGGAACGCAAGAAGTTGGAAAACCAACTCCAGCAGTCGCAGAAGATGGAGGCGATCGGCCGGTTCGCCGGAGGCATCGCCCACGACTTCAACAATATCCTCGTGCCGATCATCGGCCACGCGGAAATCTCCCTCCGGCTCGCCAAGGGGCAGGCGTCGTTCCGCGAACGGATCGACAAGATCCGGGTCGCAGCCTGCCGCGCGCGGGAGTTGGTGAACCAGATTCTTTCCTTCAGCCGGAAGCGGGAGATCCAGCCGACTCCGGTCGATCTGAGGCGGAGCGTCGAAGAGATTTTCGAGCTCCTGCGCGCCTCCATTCCGTCCACCATCGACCTGTCGCTGGACATCGCGGATTGCGACGCCGTCGTGACGGCGGACGCCGCCCAGATCCACCAAATCATCATGAACCTGTGCGCGAACGCCTCCGACGCCCTGAAGGACAAGGGCGGCCGTCTGACGATCGCGCTGGGGAACGCCGAAATCCACGCGTCGGGGACGCTCCACCCCGCGGGGCTCCCCGCCGGCTCTTACTGCCGCCTGGCCGTGACGGATACGGGTCACGGAATGGACGACCAGACGATGGAAAAGATTTTCGAACCGTTCTTCACGACCAAACAGGAGGGGGAAGGGACGGGCATGGGGCTGTCCATCGTCCAAGGCATCGTCAAGAGCCTCCAAGGCGCCATCCGCGTGGAGAGCGAGCCGGGAATCGGGACGACCTTCGAGGTGCTGCTGCCGCGGAGATCGTCATCCGCCGTTCGGGAGTCGAACCCCCACCCCGCGGTCCTGCAGGGCGGAAGCCGGGAGAAGATCCTGCTGGTCGACGACGAGCGGTCCGTCGCGGAGACGACCGACGACATGCTGCAGATGCTCGGATACGACGTGGTCGTCGCGACGAGCGGCCGCGAGGCGCTCCGGCTTTTCCGGTCCGGCCCGACGGTCTTCGATCTGATCGTGACCGACCACACCATGCCGGCCCTCTCCGGCATCGAATTGGCGAGGGAGATCCTCTCGATCCGCCCGGAAATGCCGATCCTCCTCAGCACCGGCTTCTGCGACGGCATGATGGAGAAGAAGGCGAAGACCCTGGGCATCCAGGGAATCATAAGGAAGCCCTACGTCATGGAAGAACTCGCCGGCATGATCCGGGAGACGCTGAATGGACAGGAACGGACCTGAAGGTCTCCCTTCATCCGGATGTCATCATCTTGTTGCCGAATCTTCACACACGGGGGAGGGAGTTTCTGATATCGTTCGGCTGATTTCACGGCACTGAAACAGCACTGAAAAAGGACACCCATGAAAACGACAACCGATGTCGCGATACGGGAGGACGCCGAAGAAGTCACGGATTGGGACGGCGCGGTCTATCGGAAGCTCGTCAGCGTCGCGTTGACGGACCAGCAGATCGAATGGATCCTCAATCCGCGGAACATTTTCGAGCGGGAGGACTCCGTGCTGGCCGTGCACTGGCATCCAGAGATGGTCCCCGTGGACCTGGTGCGGGAGCGCATCCGCAAGATGTTCCCCAACGCCCAGCGGACGCTCGTCATCCCGACCCAGCACAACGAGATTCTCCACTGCAACGGATACGCCGGCACCGAGGTCGATTGCCAGGCCAAGGAATTCAACCGGAAGATCCAGCTCCTGTTCCACATCAAAACCGAACGCCTGGACCAGGCGCACATCTTCAAGGCCATGATCGCCCACACCTACCAGTACCGGCAGCGGCAACTCTTCGAATATCTGGAAACCGTGACCAATCCGAAATTCGAAGCGCGACTCCAAAAGGCGGTGCGGGCCACCGGCGTGGAGCGGGACATCGTCCGTTTCGTCCAAATCTATTCGCGGAAGATCCAACAACTCATCGACGCGAACAGCGCGGAGACACCCATGCAGCCCCTGAAGAACAAGCTCGTCACGAACTACTTCGAGCACCTGAGGGAGTTTTATCCGGAGGCCGTCATCGACAAGGCCGTCGTTTTTCTCCTCGAGGTGAAGCGGATCGTGAAGCGCGGCTTCAGCCCGGACTATTTCTACAGCGTCCAGGAAACGATCGAGGAGGCGCGTTCCGTCGGCGCGGGAATCGTCGTGCCCCATCCCGAGCAGTTCTGGCCGGTCCTGCTGGCCGAGTACGACGTGGATGGAATCGAGGTGTGGAATCCCCAGTCCAGGGAATTCACGGAGTTCCTCATCCACGTCGTCGTGCGCAGCAACAAGACGCGCCGTCGATCGAGACCGCTTCTCGTCTTCATGGGGGACGACACCCATATGAGCGAAAAATTCCTCGCCCCGGAAACGGGCGTCGCCGACAAGATCGCCCGCGAAGTCGGCTATCAGCCGGCCTGGCAGGAGATGGGCGTCCGGAAGATCCTGAAAATGGGGGACTTCGACCGGATCCGGGTGATCGAGGAGTACGAGAACCGCCTGCAGTAGCGGAACCCGCCGGTCCTGCGGCAAAAACCGCCGACAGGCGGACTCGGGAGGAGAATATCACGCGCCCGGCTCCAAGGCGCCGGCGCTTCAGGAGGGAAACGACATGGCCAGCAAACATCTGAAGGTAAAAACAACGGCGGGGTTGCTTGAAGTGGTCCGGCATCTGGAAAACCTGGTGGCGGCTCTCAAACGGGGCGCCGTCGTCATACGGAAGAAGGGCGAGTCGATCACCCTGTCGCCCGGGGAGCCGGTTTCGCTCGACCTAGAATCGGAGATCAAGCTGGAAAAGAACACCATCAAGGAAAAGCTCGTCATCGAATTGAAATGGCGGAAGGAAGAACAGGAACTCGAACCGCGCGAATCGTTTTCGATCGCCGGGGAAGAACCGGCCGCCGCAGAAGAATCGTAAGCGCCGCCAAGGCGACCGGGGGAGATTGAAGATCCCGGAGCAAGCTCCGGAGAATCTTCGATCCCCAAGGAAAATGTCTTGTTCTTCATCCGCTCGCTTCCCCCGAGGCAAGCCATCGGGGAATGCGCTCGCTGCAGGATTCACACCTCCGACACCCCGGCTCGGTGCCCGGGGCGGTGCGGCGCCGGTGCAATCGCGGCTGAGATTTCACAGAAGGTTCATATCCCATTCATCGGGCCGCAACGGGGACGGTGTATGCTGCCGCAGGAGAAAAGGAGAATCGACCTTGAGCAGACAGCAGCCACCCGCGGGCAGACGGATGGAATGGCAGCCGGATCCGGCGCAGGCCGCGCAACCGGATCTTCGCTCCATGATGGAAAGCCTGGGCGTCTACAGCCTGTTCGGCATCCGTTTCGACGCCCTTCCTTTTTCCGCCGGGGACGCGACGGCGGGCAGCGAAATGGAACTCCAGGCCGCCGTGGCCGGACGGAGGCAGGACGTCGATCTCCCGCGGCTCATCGAATCGTCGAATTTCTTCGCCAACCTGCGCCGCCGCGCCGCTTCCGGGGAAATGAAATCGAAGGCAGCCGCGCAGCTGGAGCGGTACCTGCAGCAGAACGACGAGAACCTTTGGGAAAACAGCTGCGTCCGTTTCCCTTCCCGCCTCCTGAGTCCTTTCGCGCGGCGGGTCCTGGGAAGAGATCTGCAGGCCGATAGGGAAAACCCGGGCGGCGAGAGACAGGACCGCGACCGCTTCCTGTTCGAACACGACGGAGAGGAGACGGTCCGCATCCCCGTCAGCTACCTCCTGAAGCTCTCCCTGGCCGATGTGCTCGGCAGGGAGGCCTCGCTCCCCCGGAGCGTCCGGGACGGCGCCCGGGTGTGGATGGACCACTTCCTCAACGACAACACCTCTCCCGAGACCGATTCCTTCCACATCGTTTCCCTCCGCCCCGAAACGGGCATGGGGAAGGCCGCCGCCAGGGAAGCCTCCAAGCGGTTCCTGCTTTGCCAGCTCCTGCTGATGCACGCCAACGCGAACCTCGGCCTGAAAGACAGCGGCCAGGAGGCGGTGCTCTTCTTTTCCCCCCATCCGCCGTTGCGCCAGAAGTGGCTCAACGACTGCATTTCCGACGCCTTCTACCGTGATCTTTTCATGAATCCCTGCCTGTCCGGATGGCGGCACGGCGAGGCGAAACACGAATACATGCACCTGTGCCACCGGGTGTTGAGCCGCAGCCAGCTCAACGCCGTGGCGAAACTCCGCGAAGCCGGCATCATCGCCAACAACCTTGTCGTGCTTCCGAACCCCTCGAACATCAGCCTCGCCAACAACGGCGTCCACGTCAGTCTCGGCAGCAGGATCCTGACGAGCCGCTTCGGCGATCCCTCGTCCCCCCGACAGGCGGCGCAGGAAAAACACATGGGCGATCTGGTCATCAAGGTGGCGGAGCATTTCCTGCCCCTCTTCGTGGGGACGTACAGCGCCGATCCGTACCGTTTCGATTTCAACGATTTTCATCCCGAGCGGGCGCTCGGCTTTCTCGCGCACGAACTCGACTACACCCACCTTCGCATGCTCTGGAGGCGATGGCAGAAGAAGGCCTCCATCCGGGTGCTGGGACAGCCGGTGACGCCCTTCGGGCCACCCTGGCTGGACCGCCTGATCGCCCTCGGTTTCGGGCTGAAGGGGGATTTCGTTCCGGACTTCCGGATCATCGACTATCTGATGGCCCTGTTGTGCACGGACCGGAGCCCCGCCTTGGACGGAAAGCTCGGGAACCACGACCGCCTGAAGCGCGACCTCGCGGAAATGGGAGTCTTCGACGCCCGCATGTCCCTGTACCTGTTCATCAAGCTCCGGGAATGCCGTGCGATGGGTTTCTCCGGTTTCGAGGGACGGCACTACAGCCTCTTCGAGACTCTGATGGGAGACATGGCGCCGGCCGTCGACCTGCAGAACCTCATTCTCGCCCTCTCTTTCCAGTATCTTGCGGAAGGGCGAATCCAACACGACATGATCCCCGACGATCCCTCCTCCGAAAGCGAGCGGAGACAGATTGTGTTCGGGGCCGCCATCGGGCTCCCCACGTTTTTCATCCGGAACGACACGGGCAACCGGTTTCTCCGGGGCATCGTCGAGAGGACCGCCCGCATTCGCCACAGCCGACGCTACCCGGGCTATATCCGGGTTCGACACGACGAATACCGCCGCGCCCTGATCCGGACGCTCCGCGTGGACGCGGCGGCGCTGATCGAGATGATGGATCTCCGGGAGACGATGGCGGATCTCAGCGAGCGGGTCGAATATCCCGCGGAACGCGGGGCGGCCGGACGATTGACGGCGGCGATTCTCGACCGGTGCGGCGCCCGCTCTCCCTTGGATGTCGCGGCCTCCGAATTCAACGGGGCCGCGGAACGATACTACCGCGGTGATCTGCGTCGCCTTCATATCCGGGAGGCGCTCGATCTTCTCGAAGAGGATCTGCGGGATATGGAGACGTCCCCCCCGGAAAAGGGCGGGCCGTCCCTTCGGCAGGCGCTTTCATCGGCGACGGGGGGAAGGGAGGCGCACCGGTATCTCCGGGAAGCGCGGCAATCGATCACGGAGGGCGTCGCCGACGCGGACGCCCTGAAAACGCTTCTTCGAATCACCATTGCGAGCCTGTACCATGATGTTGAACGCAACGTCGATATCGTCCGCGGAGGATGCGCCTCCGTCGGACGGAACGCATCAGTATATTGAGCGCGAAACACGCAGGGTAGTCACGGAATCCTTTCTGGGAAACGACCTGCTCCGGTTTCTCTACGGCCGGGTCCGGGAAAAGCCGTCCCTTCTGTACCGCTGCTTCGCCAACGCCCGCGTCACGAGCCTCCTTTCCTTCCTCCACTTGGAAACCGAGTGGGGCGCCTCCTCCTTCGGGAGCCGGGCCTTTTTGGACGCGTCCGGGATCGATCCGCGCGAATGCCTGCACAATGTAAGATACACGAAGAAACTGAGGGAGATCTTCCTGCGCAAGATCCGCTACTGGGAGTGCCGTCCCATGCCGAACGATCCGGCCGCCGTCGTTTCGCCCTCAGACTCCCGGATCCTGCTGGGATCCTTACGGAATACGTCGATGCTTTTTCTCAAGGACAAGTTCTTCGATTCCGTCGAGTTGGTGGGGAAGGACAAGAGAACCTGGCTCCGTGCCTTTCAAGACGGCGATTTCGCGATTTTCCGGCTGACGATGGACAAATACCACTACAATCACGCCCCTGTCGCCGGCAAGGTCATCGATTTTTACCGGATCCTCGGTTCCTACCATTCCTGCCATCCCCAGGCGGTTCTGAGCCTCGTCACGCCGTACTCGAAGAACCTCCGGGTCGTCACGATCCTGGACACCGACGTCCCCGGCGGGACGGGGGCGGGAAAGGTCGCCATGGTCGAAATCGCCGCGCTCATGATCGGCGACATCCGGCAATGCTACAGCGACAAGGGCTACGAAAACCCCCAACCCGTGGGTTCCGGCCTCTTCCTGAAAAAGGGGCGCCCGAAAAGCGTATTTTATCCCGGAAGCAGCACGGTCGTCCTGCTGTTTCAAAGGGGCAGGGTGCGGTTCGCCGACGATCTGTACGCCAATATGCATGCGCCGGGCGTGAAAAGCCTCTACAGCGAGGGATTCGGGAAGTCCCTGGTGGAAACGGACGTCAAGGTCCGCTCCCTCATCGGAACGGCCTATCGGAACATTGAGCAGAAAGGAGATTTCTTCCAATGAACGGCCTCTTCGTGGCCATCCTCTCCCTGACGCTTCTCGCCCTGCTGATCTGGGGCACCGGCAGACTGCAGCGCGAGGACCGGCAGTTTCTCGCCGTGCTGCCGGGGCGGAAAAACGCCGACGGCTCGTGGACGGGGACCAACGTGACCTATTACGGCTTCTTCAACGCCGTCGCCGTCGTCGCGGGCTCCATGGTGATGATCGTATTGTGCGGCTCCGTCGGAATCGCTCTAACCGACACGCTGTTCGTCCTCGGTGCCGTTCTGACCCTCGCTGTCCCCGCATCGAGGATCGTCGCGCGCCTCGTCGAGGGCCGGAAGGACACGGCGACCGTGTCGGGCGCATCCTTCACGGGATTGCTCGCAGCGCCCTGGATCGTCGTCGTCGCCAACACATGGGGCGGCCGTCCCGAAACGCCCCTCCTTCCGGTTCTCGCGGCCATGACCACTTCCTTCGCCGTGGGAGAAGGAATCGGCCGGATGGCGTGCATCAGTTTCGGCTGCTGCTACGGGAAACCTCTCGACCAGTGCCCGACGGTCCTCCGGCGGATTTTCGCGGGACGTTGTTTCGTGTTCCGCGGCGCCGCGAAAAAAGCCGTCTACGAAGGCCGCCTGGAAGGGGTCGAGGTGCTGCCCGTGCAGGCGCTGACGGCGTTCGTCAACGTGCTGACGGGCATCGTCGCGACATTCCTCTTTCTTGCGGGGCATGTTCCGGCCGCCTTCCTGGCCGCCCTTCTGATCACCCAGGGATGGCGCATCACATCCGAGGCTCTCCGCGCCGATGACCGCGGAACCCGAACATTCAGCGCCTATCAGATCCTGTCCGCCGTCGCGATCCCGTACGGTGCCCTCCTGACGCTTCTTTTCCGTGGGGAAAGTGCGGTCCCGGAGGCTGCGATCGGATTGGCGCAGCTCTGGCAGCCCGCGGCGATCCTCTTCCTGCTGGCGATCGGTGCCGGCGTCTTCCGGTACACGGGCTGGAGCCACGTCACGGGCGCGCGGGTCTCTTTTCATCTCCGCCGGGACCGGATCCGCTCGTCGGGGGCTCCCAACGAAGCGGACGAATTCTCTTTCGCCGGGGACGCCACCCCGGCGGACGGGTGCGACCGGCGGGAAGGAGGAACTCCCGCATGAAGAAAAAGCGCATCCTCCATTTCCGAAACGTCATTGTGCAGAAGATGGCCGAAATTGAACAAGTCGAATCGAAGGACCCGGCGAAAGCCCGCAGGATGTCCACGGGATCGGCCGATCCCATGGACGACGTTCCGCTGGAGCTGGACCTCCATATGGAACTTTCGATTCGGGAGCGACGGGGGCGGACCCTGCGGGAGCTTCAACAGGCACTCGAGCGCATCGACCGTGGTCTGTTCGGCATCTGCCAGTCCTGCGGAGACGACATCCCGGACAGGCGCCTGGTGCTGAGGCCGGCGGGGCGCCTGTGCAAGGTCTGCCAGCAGCGCGAAGAGGAATCCGACCGTGCGGTCCACCATCGCAGCGTATTCGAGGACTGGCCGGCGGAAGGCTGTTACGAATGAAAACCGCCACGAACTCCCGGGTAAATCCGGAGGTGTCGCGCATTCCGGCGCTTTTGGACGAAGAGAGGAAATCCTTCCTCGACCGACTCGACATCCGCCCCCATTTTCAGCCGATCATCGACCTGCTGACGTGCAGCGTCGTCTGCTACGAAGTCCTCTCCAGGGGGACGCCGCCCTACGAGTCGCCGAAGATCCTGTTTGAACAGGCCAAGGCCCTCGGCCTCACCTGGGATGTGGAGCGGGCGTGCCGCGTGGCGGCCCTTCGCCGGATCTCGACGCTCCCCCCGGAATTCGTCAACGATCACTTCTGCATCAACGTCAGTCCGGAAATTTTCGGCGATCCGCGCTTCATCGAGGGCTTCACGCAAAAGAAACTCGACGAATATGGGATCGATCGGGGAAGGATCGTCATTGAAATCACCGAAGAACGGGCGGCGCAGGACCTCCCCCGGTTCGAGAGGATCATCTCCCACTACGTCGAACAGGGCTTCAAGATCTCCCTGGACGATTTCGGCTCCGGCTATTCGGGACTGGTCACGCTCGTGGCCTCCGCGCCCCATTACATGAAGCTAGATATGGCGCTCGTCCGCGACATCCACCGCTACGCCTACAAGCAGAAGCTCGTCAAATCCATGGTTTCCTTCGCATCGAGTGTCGAAAGCAGGCTCGTCGCCGAAGGCGTCGAAACCGTCGAGGAATTGGAAACACTCGTGAAACTCGGCGTGCGCTACGCTCAGGGCTTTCTCCTCGGCCGCCCTCAGCCGTTCCCCTGCCGGCCGTCGGCCGAGACGAACGAGACGATCCGCGAGCAAGCCCAGAAATACAACTATCCCAAAGTGGAAATCGAAGAGAATCTCAACGGCCTCGTCGTGCAGTCCTACACGATCCAGAGGGGCACGATGCGGTGTGAAGATCTCAACTCCGTCTTCAAGCGCTCCCCCAATCTCACGCACGTCGTCATCCTGGAAGATAAAAGACCCTGGGGATTGATCACCAAACAGCACTTTTACGGCCAGATGGGAGGCCAATTCGGATATCAGCTCTTCCGCAAAAAGGCCGTCGAGTTCGTCTGCAAGCCGAACGCACTGACCGTCGACGCCTCCGTCTCGCTGACCCTTCTCGCCAAGCTGGCCATGGACCGATTCCAGGACGATCTGTACGATCCGGTCATCGTCGTCGACGGCTGCGGTGACTTCATCGGCACCGTGACCATGAAGCAGGTCATCGTCAAGTCGTCCGAATTGGAGATTCGGCGAGCCATGAACGCCAACCCGCTCACAAACCTGCCCGGGAACGAAATCATCCGGATCTGGATCAACGAAGCGATGAAGCAGGACGCGTATTCGATCGTTTACGCGGACCTCGACCGGTTCAAGGAATTCAACGACAGTTACGGATTCCTCGTGGGAGATCAATTGCTGACCCTGACGGCGAAGATCCTTGCGGAGGAAACGGCTGCGTGCGGATGCGATGCGCGACTGGGACACATCGGCGGCGATGATTTCGTCATCGTCTGTCATGGGATTGTTGCGGAGGAAACCCTCACCAGAATCTGCCGTTCCTTCGACGCGCGGAAGCTCGATCTCTTCCACCAGGAGCATCGGGCGACTGGACAGATGGAGATCGTCGACCGGCGGGGCGAACGCTGCCGCATCCCCCTGGTGACGCTGAGCCTCGCGGTCGTCGACAGCCGCACGCTTCCGGAACGGCCTCATCCCGCCTTTTTTTCCGAGGCGGCCGCGTCGCTGAAAAAGAAGGTCAAAAAGATGACGCTGGATACCGGCGAAAGCCAGTACAGCTTCGACCGCCGCAACTATACAACCAAACCGTAAAGGCTGGCCGGACATCCTCTGTGCCACGGTTCCGCTCCGCGAACAGACTTTTCTCCGCCGGCGCCGCCGCCGTGGGCAGAACCACGCACTGCGGCGTCTCCAGAGGGGAGACGCCGCAGTGTTCTTTACCGATGGAGGATGGTGTTTACTTTGGGAGAGGTACGAAGCCTTCCTTGGCGACCAGTTTTTGTCCCTCCGCCCCGAGGATGAACTGGAGGAATTTCGCGGTGGTTCCGGAAGGCTGCCCGTCCGTGTACACGTAAAGCGGCCTCGCTACGGGATAGGTCTTGTCCACGGCGGTTTTCGCCGATGCCGCGACGCCGTTGACCTTCAGGCCCTTCGTCGAGGCGTCCACGTAACCGAGCCCGATGTAGCCGATGGCGTACCTGTTCTTGGAAACCGTCTGAACCACGGCGCCGTTGGAGGCCTGGAGCTGCGCTCTCGGCGTGACCTTCGCATTGTTCAGGACCAGATGCCCCCAGGCCTCGAACGTGCCGGAGCTGCTGTCCCTGGATACGACGACGATGGCCAGATCGTCTCCGCCGACTTCCTTCCAGTTCCGGATCGATCCCTGGTACATCTGACTGAGCTGGTCGATGCTCAAGTTGTTTACCTTGTTGCTGGGATGGACGATCGGGACGATGGCGTCGATCGCGATGACGTGTTCGAGGGGGGTGACGCCCTTGGACTTGGCCAGATCCACTTCATTCTTCTTGATCTCTCGCGAGGACATGGCCAGGTCGGTCGTCTTGTCGATCAGGGCCTTGATCCCTTCCCCCGAGCCGCCTCCGGAAAGCGAAATGTTCACCCCCGGGTTCGCCTTCATATAGGCCTCCAGGGCCGCCTGCATGATGGGCAAAACCGTCGTAGATCCCTTGATCACGATGCTCTCTGCACTGGCCGCACCGGTGCAGATGAACAGCAGGCAAGCCGTGACCACGATCAACCGTCCAAGATACTTTCTCATTGCTTTTCTCCTTGATTGAATTTGGCGGGAGTATAGGGGCAAATGTTACAGATTTTATGACGGTCTTATGAAGCTTCCGTGAAATTCCGGGTGGCGCGAGTCCGGCAAAAGAGAAATGTGTTTATGGAGTTGAGCTGGAGCGTTGGCGATCGGCTCCAACGCCTCCCTAGAGACCCTCAAACCTGATCTTCTTGAGCGCAAGAGCCTTGAAATAGGCTTCCCTGTCGGCCATGAGGCTGTAGTGGTTGATGCCCTTCGCGTCAAGCCACTTCAGCGCCTTTGTCGATTCGCCTGACGGAATGGCATACTTGACGAGGACATCCTGACCGCTCTCGTTTTCTCGAAAGACGTGTTCATGCGGAGCGAACCGGTGATCGCGCTTCACGGCCTCTGTTGCAATGGTGTAACAGGACTGCTGGCGTTTGTGTCTCGCGTGCTGATGCACGTTGAGCCATTTTGCAGTGATTTGCGGTTTCCCCGGCCATGCGTGTTTCTCACTGCCGACCGCGTCAATGAAGGCGAAGACGGCCGCGCTTTCAGCGTCCGTACCCTCACAGAGTGCAAAGAAGGCTGCAATGTACGGGGACACCGTCCAGTCCAAAAGAGGCGAAGGAAAACCGTAGTGGCGCAAGAAAGTCCAATAGAACGATATGGAAGCAGGGACGCGGACCAGGACCTGATTCATGTTTTCACTCAGTTCCCGATCGATATCCGACAGGCTCGGAACATCGTCCGGATAGTCTGCAAAAGATCTCACATCGCGTATGCAATCGATGACCAGGCTGCAATACTGCCGGACTGTCCAGCATGACTTGGAATACCTTTCGAGGGTTGTTCGCAAACCCCAGCTCGAATTTGACTGCCCGCGAAAGAGGACGGGAACGCTGTTGTACTCCTGCCGGAGTTCATCGACTGCCGAGCAATACGCTTCCCAGGATCTCACTTCGACCGTGGTGATCATCCGTACCCTTAATGATAGGCATTACCTGCAGGCAACGGAAGGGCGGGAGGAAGGTGCCGGAGGTGACTTACCCTTCCGTTGCCCGGGCGCCGAAGGCGCCCCCTCTCTCAGTCGTCATTGCAAAATTGAGCTCTTGACGGCGCTGCTTGTTCCCTCGGCCGTCATGGCCTCTCTCATCCTATGGCCTTGGGACCCGTCTCGCCGGTCCGCACCATGACGCATTCCTCCAGAGGGACGATGAAGATCTTCCCGTCGCCGATCTTCCCGGTCCGAGCACCCTGGATGATGGCATCGATCGTCGGTTGGACGAAGTTGTCATTGACCGCGATCTCGAATCGGACCTTGTCCAGGAGATTCACCTCGGTAAAAGCACCCCGGTAGGACTCGGTGTATCCGCCCTGCGCGCCGCATCCGATCACGCTGGAGACGGTCATCTTCCCCACGTTGGCCTTGACCAGAGCCTGCTTGACGTCCGTCAGTTTCTCCGGTTTCACAACAGCGATTATCAGTTTCATATCCCGTGCTCCTTTTATCGACATACCGTGACGATGAGTCGATCACTTCGTCAGAAAGCCCTGGAAGTCCGGGTAAGCCTTCACACCGTGCTCCCCGAGATCCAGTCCCGCGATTTCCTCTTCGGTCGATACCCTGAGGCCCGCCGCCATTTTGATGACGTACCATGCCGCAAGGGCGACGATGAAGGTGAAAGCTCCGACCGCAACGACACCCGCCGCCTGCGCTCCGAGAAGCTTCAAGCCGCCGCCGAACAGGAGACCGTTTCCCGTTGCCGTCCCCGTGATTTTGTCCTGGGCGAAAAGACCCACGGCCAGGGTGCCGAAAATGCCGTTGACCAGATGTACCGAGAGGGCGCCAACCGGATCGTCGATCTTCAGTTTGTCGAACATCAGGACCGCAAAGACCACGAGTACGCCGGCGATGAGTCCGATGACCGCCGATGACCCGACGCTGACAAAGGCGCAGGGTGCAGTGATCGCAACCAGTCCCGCCAGCGCGCCGTTGACGATCATGGAGAGGTCGGGCTTCTTCTGGATCAGCCAGGAGGTCAGCGTCGAACTCAGAATGGCCATTGCCGCTGCAGTGTTGGTTGTCACGGCGATGTGCGCGATGGCGGTTCCGTCGCCTATGCCCATGGTGGAGCCGGGGTTGAATCCGAACCACCCGAACCACAGGATGAGTCCGCCGAGTGTCACCAGGGACATGTTATGGCCGAAAATCGGATTGACGGACCCGTCGGCGCGGTACTTGCCCGTGCGGGACCCCAGCAGGAGAACGCCGGCAAGGGCCGCCCATCCCCCTACGGAATGAACCACCGTCGATCCGGCAAAATCGAACATCCCCAGCGAGGCGAGAAATCCGCCGCCCCAGATCCAGTGGCCGGTAATGGGATATATGATCCCCACCAGGATGAAGGAGAAGAAAATGAAAGAATGGAACTTGATGCGCTCAGCCACGACACCGGAAACGATCGTAGCGGCCGTCCCTGCAAAGACAAGCTGGAAGAAGAACTTGGCCCAGAGCGGGACACCGGTCCAGTTGATCGCCGCGTAGACGCCCTTATACGCCTCACCGACCGCCGGGCTGTTGTCGGCGCCGCTGACGAAGAAGAGACCCTGCAGTCCCGCGAAAGGGCTGCCGTTGCCGAACATCAGCCCCCAGCCGATGAACCAGAACGACGCCGAGGCGATGGCGAAGACGATGAAATTCTTCGCCAGAATGTTGACCGTGTTCTTCGCGCGGCACAGACCGGACTCCACCATGGCGAAACCCAAATTCATGAAGAAGACCAGAAAGGCGGTGAACAGGACCCATCCCGTATCGATTCCCACCTGCATGGAGCCCTTCATGTCGTCCAGCGCTTTTTGCGTTACAGGTGCGGACGCAGACGGTGCGGTCGCGGCGGCAGGCGCGAGGATGCCGGTCTGACCCGCTGCGGGCTCCGCCTGTACCGGCTTCTCTTCGGCAAGAGATGGCGCCGCAGCACAAAACAGAAAGGTCATCATGATCAGAATGCCGATGAATCGTTTCATGTCAATTACCTCCTCCTCTTTCCCTGAGGTCCTCCGGAGAGCGACATCCGGGCTTTTCGATTGTCCCCGGGAAATTCTCAAAAACTGAAGCTGGCCAGGACCCCGCCCACGAGGAACGAACTGTCGCGTTCGGACGGCAGGGCGGTCCCCTTCAGGCCCAGTCCCTTCATTTCATCCTTCGCATCTCCGCTCAGAGGGAAGATGTAGGAGATCGTCGGCGTTATCGTTATCCTGTCGGTCGCCTTGATCGGCAGGCACGCCGACACGGATCCGTCGTGGAAGTTGCTGAACTTGTCGGTCGTAGCCACAGCATTGCTGTCGTATTTCGGATAGGTATCCGCATCGGTGCTCAGCAGGTAGCTGCCCGTCGCCGCCAGTTTCAGGGAGACCGACTTGTTTAGTTCGAAGACGTGAGACACCCCGAGCAGAAAATACCAGTTCCGGTAATGATCGATTTCCTTGTAGACGGTCAGCGTCGGCGACAACAGGGTATTGAGGGAAACGGTGGCAAAGATCTCCTGGGAATCGTTTCGGTCCGCGGCGTCTCTGTTCAGGGGGGCCAGGCTGTAGTAGATATAACCGCCTCCCACGTTGAAAAGTCCCATTGTCTTGCTGTAGGAGAGGGTCAGATCCGTTTCGTTCCATGTCCCCGGGTATGACACGTTGGCGGCGGAATAGGGCTTCGTGTCCAGATTGCCCCAGAGGTTGGCCGAAAAGCCCTTGTAGCCTACGGTGATCGAGGGTTGGACGACGACGCTGTTCCGGCTCAGCTCATAGCCCCTCCAGAAGTACTGGCTCAAGACGGCAGCCGTAACGTCGCCGGTTGGTTTATCCTCTTCGGCCTGCAGTGATGCAGCCGGAATCGTAAGAACCGCAACCATGAACAGAGCAAGCACAAAGGAATTCGTCAAACCAAGATGTTTCTTCATAACCATATCCTCCTTGTTCCGAGATCAGCGATCCAGCTTTGCGGAAAAGGGACGCGTCCGATTCCGTTTGACGAGTTCTATGGGCAACAGGCGTGCCACTCTTGTGGACAATCCACATGTGATTGGCTTTATTGGATTAATTGCCATGACAGAGAGAAAATTGAGGCAAGAATGTTCGAACAAATTTGTATCGTTCTTATGGAAGCAAGACAAAGATGTCGTCAGATTCGGATGGAGGCGGTGTCGGAAAGCGGGACATCAGGCCCGCCAAGAATTCGCTGAATATCGACCCGGAAGTGAAATCGCAGATGGGGGATGGCTAAAGGGATCGACGGGCAAGACGTACTCGTCTCTTGTTACTCCCTTCGTCTGACGAGCGCACTGAACTTTGCAATGGCTGAGGGGCGAGGATTCGAACCTCAATATACAGGTCCAGAGCCTGTCGTCCTACCGTTAGACGACCCCTCAGCGCCAAGATAAAAAGGCCCCGGCGAATTCTTGATTCGTCAGGGCCCGTTTCTCGCTATTTGGAAATAAACTTAGAAATACCCGCTCCCGGACGAACCATGGATTCGCTGACGCTGCTGAATCGGGATATTCCTGAGACGAAACATCATGGTCATCCTTATAATTGAAGGAGGGAAATTGTCAATGGATATTCTCATGAATGTCGCGGCTCTATAGGTGCTCCAACGGCCGGCCCGAAGCCGGCCACAATTCACGAGAGTCGTATAGTGATTCTATTGTGGGTATCAGCCATAAATTGTATAGGAGATTGGAAGAAGCCGTTTGAAAGCGATAAGTCATGGACGACTTATCGGGATTCCATCTCCAATGATCGCGGTGGGGGGGCAAAATGACAGAGGATGAAGACAGCGTTTTCCGGTCAGCCCTCGAACAACTGCCGGAAGGAGTGGTCATCGTTGACAGCGATGATCGGATAATTTTCATAAACAGGAGAGCCGAAGAAATTAGAAGGATAAACGCGAAGGAGCGACTCGGCAAGAGCGTCATTGCATGTCACCCCGAAAAATCGCATGAGAGAGTCAGGAGGGCGCTGGCTCATCTAAAGAGTTCACCCGGGAAACCCTTCCAGAGGGTCGTCTACGACCATATCGCAGCCCGCTATTATGAAAACACTTACACGCACCTGCTCTACGGCCAGGAGGGAAAAGTCGGTTCACTCGTTATATCGCGCGACATTACGGAGAGGAGAAAGCTCGAGCTGGAAAGGGCCGATCACGCCAAGATGTTGGAGGAAACCGTTGACAGACTATCCAATGAAGTCCATAACCTCTTCATTTCCTCAATGACCACGCTGACCAATGTCCTCGAAGCCAAAGATCCTTATACCAAGGGGCATTCCATGCGCATTGCCGAGGCGTCAATCCTTCTGGCCGAGCACCACTTGGGGATCGGCTCGAATATGAGAGAAATCGAACTATCCGCGCAGCTTCACGATATCGGCAAGGTGGGTATGCGAGAATCTGTGTTGAACAAATCGGGAAGACTGGAGCCCGATGAGTTCGATCACATGAAGTCTCATCCGGTAATTGGTTTCCACATTCTGGAACCTCTTGAAAAACTCAGGAACGTGGCGATCAATGTCAGGCATCACCACGAGAGGTTTGATGGCAGGGGGTATCCAAACGGTTTGAAAGGCGATGCGATTCCCCTGCCTTCGAGGATGATTGCCATTCTTGACACATACGACGCCATGACCACGGCAAGGCCTTATCGTGGTCCACTGCCCAAAGAGAAGGCTGCTGAGGAAATCAAACGGAACCTCGGAACCCAGTTCGATCCTGACATTGGTAAAACCTTTCTGGATCTTTTCTACACCGGTAGCATCGGATGAACGGACGAAGCATAAAAGATACGATTTGCGCCACGCCCCAAAAGAATCCTGTCCTTCAATTGCTTCGATGATCGAAACCGATGAGCTGGTTCAAGGGGCCATGTTTATTACTCCGGCAACAAAAGATGCCAATACTGTCATTCCCGCCCCCGCCTTCGCGAGGGTAAACTGCAGCGGGAATCCAGGACAGGACTGGATGCCCCCGGATCGAGTCCGGGGCAGGCTTATCAAGTCCGGCATGACAACCATTGATATGTTTACTTGCCGGAGTAATAACAGGGTTAGCCGGCCTGGAAGGATCTCCGGCAGGTTGACTTTTTGAAGGAATCGCTTTGTACCGCACTTCCGTCGTAGTCGCGTTGAAAATGGACTGGTTTTCAGGAAATCGAAATCTCCGTGCATCCTTCGAGCCCCCACGGCATTTGGGACTGAAAACAAGAAAAATAAGGTTTTTGAGCTCCAGTTTTCGGGGAACCTTCATGCAAGAAGTACGGTGCTGCAAGAAATCATTGACAGCAAAAATAGGCCACTGTAGATTGATATCCAGAGTATATTACAGGACGTAAATGTTGAGTGCCACGACATCGTTAACAAGAAAATGTGCCAGGACATCGTAAACAAA
>ERZ795030.1893-NODE-1893-length-26574-cov-5.982616_pt1 | contig 26574 bp, 20 predicted proteins | sample MGYA00375122_ERZ795030 | MGnify/ENA primary metagenome ERZ795030 (study PRJEB30165, sample SAMN05720146) | activated sludge metagenome | isolation source: anaerobic digester from wastewater treatment plant | place: Japan | collected 2015-04-20 ... | reverse complement strand
AAGGACAAGAACAAGGAGTCCAAGGGGTTTCTGCTGGGATTCGATGCCATGGTTTTCGCCGCTCGCTGAGAGGACGCGAAAGACGTTCGCGAGCGGCCGTGTTGAGGCGAGGCGATGCAAGCGTGTTCGCGCGCGCCTGGATGGCGGGCGTACGGGCGCATCAAGACGAGAGGATGTAGCATGAACGACTGGGAAAATCATCGGTTGTTTCAACGCAACCGTTTGACGGCCCGCGCGTATGGATTTTCGCACCCGGATGAAGCGTCGGCGCTCGGCGTGGATTCGGAAGCGAATCCCTGGGTTTTGCCGCTGAACGGGCGGTGGAAGTTTCATGTTGCGCCGACTCCTCTTGAGGCGCCCGCGGATTTTTTTGCGGAAACGTTCGATAGCAGCGCTTGGGACGAGATTCCTGTTCCATCGAACTGGCAAATGTTGGGATATGGAAAGCCGCATTACACGAACGTAATCTACCCTTTTCCTGTCGATCCGCCGCGTGTCCCCACGGAAAACCCGACGGGCTGTTACCTTCGCGAGTTTGATCTTCCCGCCGCGCGGGAAGGGAAGCGCGTGTTGCTCCGGTTCGAGGGGGTTGACAGCGCGTTTCATGTCTGGGTGAACGGATCGGAGGCGGGATTCAGCAAGGGGAGCCGGCTCCCGGCCGAGTTCGATGTCACCGCGCTTGTGCGTGCGGGACGGAATGTGCTGGCCGTTCGCGTGTGCCAATGGTCGGACGGCAGCTATCTCGAAGATCAGGACATGTGGTGGCTCAGCGGGATTTTTCGCGAGGTTTTGTTGACGGCGGTTCCGCATGTGCATGTGCGGGATTTCACGCTTGAAACGCGTTTCGATGCGTCGCACCGTGATGCGTCGTTGTCGGTTCGCGCGGAAATCGAGAATGCCGGCGACGCCGACGCGACGGGGTTTTCCTTTGAAATGCGCCTTTTGAATGCGCAGCGGGAGGTCGTGGCGGAAAAGACCCTCGTTTTGAACGCGGCCGCAGGGTCCGCGATCGACGCCGAAGCGACGTTGGAGGTTCGCGCGCCGCTGAGGTGGTCCGCCGAAACGCCTTATCTTTATTCGTTGCTGATGACGATCAAAGAGCGGAGCGGTCGCGTGATCGAAGTCGTGCCGTGGCGCGTGGGTTTCCGGCAAATCGAGATTCGCAACGGCGTCTTTTTGCTCAACGGCGTTCCGATCAAACTGAAGGGCGTCAACCGTCACGAGTTCCACACGGATCATGGCCGAGCCGTGCCGTTCGAGGCGATGCGCGAGGACATCTTTCTCATGAAACGGCACAACATCAATGCCGTGCGCACCTCGCACTATCCGGACGATCCGCGATTCTATGATTTGTGCGACGAATACGGCCTCTATTTGATCGATGAATGCGATCTCGAAACGCACGGATTTTGCGTGATGTCGGAATTTCCCGAGGGGGAGCTGCCGGTTTGGCGCCACAATCCCATGGACAATCCGGAGTGGGAAGGGGCGTGCGTTGACCGCATGACGCGCATGGTGCAGCGCGACAAAAACCGCGCTTCGGTGGTGATCTGGTCCTTGGGCAACGAAGCCAATCTTGGCGTCAATCACGAAGCCATGGCGCGGGCCGCGCGGGCGCTTGACGCCACGCGTCCGATCCATTACGAGGGCGATCAGATACTCAAGATCGTCGACGTGTTCAGCCAGATGTATCCGCACGTCGACAACGTCGAGAAGATTGGCAAGGGCGAATACGGCATGGATTTCTTTGGGCATCCCGGTTGCCGGGACTACCGGGAAATGCCCTTCGTGATGTGTGAATACGCGCATGCGATGGGCAACGGCCCCGGCGGTTTGTCGGAGTACTGGGAGGCGATATACGCCCATCCGCGACTGATGGGCGGATTCGTGTGGGAATGGTGCGATCACGGCATCCGGCAACGCATGGCGGATGGGCGCGAATATTTCGCGTATGGCGGCGATTTTGGCGATGAACCCAATGACGGCAACTTCGTGTGCGATGGACTCGTGTTTCCGGATCGGCGCCCTTCGCCGGGGTTGATTGAGTACAAGAAAACGCTTGAGCCGGTCAAGGTCGAGGCGATGGATGTTCCTCGGGGCCGGGCGCGTCTTGTCAACCGATACGATTTTCGCTCGCTGGACCATCTTCAGATGACCTGGCGCCTGGAGGAAGAGGACGTTGTGCGCGCGGAGGGTTCCCAGTTCCTGCCGCATGTTCCCCCTCGCGCACAGGCGGAGTTTTCGCTTCCCGAGGAACTGGTCCGGGCGTGGAAGCGGGAGCCGCATCTTACGCTGACGCTGTCGTTCGCGCATGCGGAGGAGGAAGCGTGGGGCCCTGTGGGGCACGAGGTCGCCTGGGCGCAGTTTTCCGCGCCCGCAATAGAAGCGCCGCGCCATGCCAAGACCTCCGCGGGGGACATCGCGTTGTGCGAGACCGCAACCGCTATTCGGGCGCAGGGAGAGGGTTTCTCGTTTGAGTTCGATCGCGTGCGGGCCGTAGTGACGCGATGGACGGCGCACGGCCAAGACCTGGTGAACGCGGGGCCGCGGCTGCATTTTTGGCGGGCTCTTACCGATAACGATCGGCTGAGCCGGATGGGAAAGATCTGGCGCGAACAGCATCTAGACAAACTTATCCATCGCGTCGACCGCGTGGAAGTCTTGCGCGTCGCTGCGGACGCCGTCCATATCGTTGCAGAGACGCGCATGGGTCCGCCGGTGCGTGACTTTGGCTACCGATGCCGGTACGCCTACCGCTTCCACGGGGACGGGCGCATGGAACTCGACGTTGAGGGGATGCCCGAAGGCGCATGGCCCGACGCGATTCCTCGGATTGGCCTGGAAATGGTCGTGCCGGTCCGTTTGGACCGCGTGACGTGGCATGGCCTGGGGCCGCACGAGTGCTATGCCGACAGCAAACAAGCGGCGCGGCTGGGCGTGCATCGGGCGTCTGTCGATGCACTGCATACGCCGTACGTGTTTCCGCAGGAAAACGGCAGTCGGATGGACGTGCGGTGGGTGCGGTTCACGGATGCACACGGGACAGGCATCGAGATCGAAGGGCGGCCCACGTTGCATTTTAGCGCCCATCGCTACACAACGCTTGGTTTGGACCGCGCGCGGCATGCGTGCGACCTCGTGTTGCGGCCCGAGATCACGCTGCATCTCGACTACCGCCAGCATGGGCTTGGATCGGCGAGTTGCGGCCCAGACGTTTTGCCGCAATACGTGTTGCGCCCCGAGGCCTTCCGGTTTTCCCTTGGATTTCGTTTCTGCGCCGGCGAAGGGATGTCATAGGCGGTCCGGTTTACTCCAATGGACAAGAAGGGCGCGGTCAGGTAGCATATGCTGACCGGCGTTTCGCGTTCTTGCGAGTGGGTGAAGCGGCTTTGGGATCGTCTGATGGCGGCAAGCCTTGGCGCCGTTTCCAGCGATCCGGGAGAGATTTTTATGCATATGCGCCTGTTTGGAAAGCGTTCCGGATTCGATGTGCCCCGCGTCAACATCGGCGCCATGCGCCTGCCCGCGGACGACGATGAGGCGGTTGCGCTTATCCGGCACGCCATCGACCGGGGCATGCGCTACATCGATACGAGCCGCGGCTATGGCGATTCGGAGATTAAGGTGGGCAAGGCGTTGAAGGACGGATATCGCGAGAAGGTCATTCTTTCAACGAAGTGGGCCCCGTGGGTTGTCAAAATCGAAGAAGGCGACGACGCTTCCGCGGACTGCGTGCGGCGGCGCATCGAGGAATCGATGCGGCGGCTCGATGTCGATCGTCTTGATTTTTACCAGGTGTGGAACATCATGTCTCGCGAAGCCTATGATCAGGCTATCGCCAGGGGCGGCATGGTTGAGGGCATTCAGAAGGCCATGTCGGAGGGATTGGTAGGGCACACCGGCTTTACGACGCATGACACGCCGGAGAATTTGAGAACGTATTTCGCCGAGGCCGACTGGGCGGAGATCGTGCTTATCTCGTACAACATGCTCTATCAGGATTATGCCGTCGCGCTCGCCGAAGCTCACCAACAGGGCATTGGAACCATTGTCATGAATCCCGTGGGCGGCGGCAAGCTCACCGAGCCCAGCAAGGTGCTGCTCCGCCTCGCCGACGGCGTCGGCGCGGAAACCGTGCCCGAGCTTGCCATCCGGTACATCCTGTCAAATGCATCGGTCGATACGATCGTCGCGGGCATCTCGAAAAAGTCGGACGTGGACGGAGCCATCGCCGCCGCCGAGCGCGAGGGTTTCAGCGAAGATGAAAAAGAGCGCATCGATGCTTTTTTGCAGCTTGTCAGCATCGAGAACACCGGTTTTTGCACGCGATGCGGCTACTGCATGCCGTGTTCGCAGGGCGTCGACATTCCATCCGTGATGAGTTGCATTTATGATGATCGCTTCTGGGGCTTGACCGAAGCCGCGAAGCAGCGCTACGCGCACATCAAAGGCAACGCGGGGCTATGCACGCAGTGTGGCCAATGCCTCTCGAAGTGCACGCAGCGCCTCCCCATCGCCACGGAAATGGAATATGCCCGCAAACAGTTCGGCGCGACATCCTGACCGCTTTCCTTATCATGGAACCGCCGCGCCGGCGGATTTTCGGCCGCGGGTAGGGCATGGCGTTGCTTGCGTGAAACGCAGAGGCTGTCGCTGCGATAGGAGGAGTGCATGAAGGTTGGCATGGTGTGCGCCGCCGTGGCGTCGGCGGCGTTTTTTTTCGGGACGGCGTTTGCCCAAAGCGAAGAGGGCCCGCCGCCCCTTCCGGTGTTTCCGTTGGTTGGTTTATGGGGCCCGCCCGCCACGGAAGACGATTTTGCAATGTACCGGGATGCGCATTTCAACATTGTGCCGGTCACGTGGGGGAGCGGTTTCGACGAGGCGGCGAGGCTTGCCCGGCGTCTGCGGATGCCGGTGATGGCTTCAAACCCGACGCTGGCGGGCGGAACGCCGGAAGCGTGGGCGGCGACTTTCGCGCAGCATGACCATATCGTGGGGTTGCATCTAGCGGATCGCCTGCGGATCGAGGAGCTTCCGCGCACGGTCGAGTTGATCAAGGAATACCGGAAACTCGACGCGAAGCGATTCATCCTGATCACGCTGCCGCCGCGCGATCAGCAGCCGCGCTGGGGCGAGATGATCGCGCAGCTCACGCAGGCCGGCATTCCGTTGCTGTGCTACTCGCGGCCCGCGTTTTTCGAAGATGGCGCGACCGACGAAAACGGCTATCTGCAAGACCTAGAACTGACGCGGCGTATCGCGGCGCAAGTCAAGCTGCCATTTTGGGGAATCGTGTACGCCACGAAGCACGAACGGTATCGGCGCGCGGCGGAAAGCGATCTGCGGTTTCAGGCGTACGCGAATCTCGCGGCGGGCGCGCGCGGATTGTGCTACTTCACGTACTGGGGGCCAGGGCCCAAGGATGTGGACGCAGGGGGCGTATTCGCCTCATGGGGCATGCCGATGGTGGACCCCGCGACGCGAGAGCCGCAATATGGCTACGAAAAGGCCGCAGAGCTCAATCGCGAGATACTGACTCTCGCGCCGATCCTGCTGGGGTTGACCAGCGCGGGCGTCTACTATGCAGGCCAAATGCCCGAAGGCGGAAAACCCATCGATGCCGCGGCATCGCCCCTGGTTTCCGTGACCGCCGAAAAGGCGATGATTGGGCTGTTTTCCGGGAAACGGGGCGAGTCATGGGCGCTGATCGTGAACCGGCGCTACGGCAAGCAACGGAGCGCTTTCACGCAGAGCAGCGTCATTCAAGCGACAGTCGCTCCATCCGTCCGCCGCGTCGTCGAAATCGACCGCGTCAGCGCTTGCGAAACAGACGTTCCCCTTTCCGGCGGACAATTTCTCGTCACCATTCCGGGCGGCACCGGAGGCCTTTTCCGGTTTGACGGCGAGTCGCTTCATTGACTGCCCCACCGCGCTTTGGTAGCATGCCGATTTTGGGGATGTCTACATGAATGCGCCGTCTCGTGAACCGACGAGCGGATATTCGCATACAACAGGAGAACAGCGGTGCGCGTTTGCGTAATCGGAATGGGATACGTGGGGCTGCCCCTGGCGGTCGAATTCGCGAAGTCGGGACTGCGCGTCACCGGGATCGACGTCTGCGAAGAGAAGGTGCAACAGATCAACGCCGGCTCCTCCTACATTCTCGACGTGTCCGATGCCGATCTACAGCCGCTTATTGAGAAAGGGCTGCTCGACGCCACCGCCGATTTTTCGGTTCTGCGCGAGGCCGACGCGGTGTGCATCTGCGTGCCGACGCCGCTTACCAAGACGAAGGACCCCGACATTTCCTATATCGTATCGGCCGTGTCGCAAGTGCAGCGGCATCTTCATCGCGGCATGCTCGTGATTCTCGAAAGCACGACCTATCCCGGCACGACGGATGAACTGCTGCTGCCGGAATTGGAGAAGTCGGGCTTGACCGTAGGGCAGGATTTCTTCCTCGCTTTTTCGCCCGAGCGCGTGGACCCGGGCAATCCCACGTTCAACACGCGGAACACGCCCAAGGTGGTCGGCGGCATGACGCCCGAGTGCACGCGCCGCGCCATGGACCTCTACCAACACGCGGTGGATACGCTCGTGCCGGTTTCCAGTCCGCGCGTGGCCGAAATGGTGAAGCTTCTCGAAAACACGTTCCGGGCCGTCAACATCGGCCTGGTCAACGAAATGGCGATCATGTGCGAGCACCTCAACGTTGACGTGTGGGAAGTGGTCGAGGCCGCCAAGACCAAACCGTTCGGTTTCATGCCTTTTTATCCCGGCCCCGGCTTGGGCGGCCATTGCATTCCGATCGACCCGCTATACCTGCTGTGGAAACTCCGGGCCGTCGATTACACCGCGCGGTTTATCGAGGTGGCCACGGCCATCAACTCGGGCATGCCGCGCCACGTCGTGGCCAAACTTTCCGAAGCCCTCAATGCCGATCACAAGAGCGTCAACGGCAGCAAAATCCTGTTCTTGGGCGTGGCCTACAAAAAGAATATCGGCGATGTCCGCGCTTCGCCGGCGCTGGAAGTGATCGATCTGGTGATGAAGAAGGGCGGCGACATTTATTATGCCGATCCTTTTGTGCCGTCCATCGAAATCGGCGGGCGCGTTTTTCATTCGACCGACGTGACCTGCGGGGTTGCGGCGTTCGATTGCGTCGTCATCTTGACGCCGCACGACGATTTCGATCTGCCCCGCATTCTGCGCACGGCGCGCTTGGTGTACGACACGCGCAACGCCACCGCCGGAATCGAAGTGCCGCCCACGTGCCGGCGGGTTCTGCTGTAACGCCGGAACCGGCTAAGCTACACGAGCCTTAGGAGCTGTTCGGCGACGTAGTCCCGTTGCGCCTCGGTGAGTTCGGGGTAGATCGGCAGCGCCAGCGTTTCGCGCGCCGCTTTTTCGGCTTCCGGAAACGCTCCCGCCGCATAGCGAAGGTAGGCAAAACACTCCTGGCGATGCAGCGGAACCGGATAGTAAATCTCGCACCCCACGCCGGCGTCTTGCAGCCCCTTCAACACCGCGTCCCGATTCGGCACGCGCACCACGTACTGATTGTAGATCATGTAATTGCCCGGCGAAACGATGGGGGTGACAATGTCCGGACGCGCCGCAAAACGTTCATCGTAATAGCGCGCATTGGCGCGGCGCGCCTCGTGCCATTGCGGCAAGTGCTTCAATTTCACCCGCAACACCGCCGCTTGCAGCGCATCCAGTCGGAAGTTCCCGCCGATGAGCGCATGATAATATTTCGGGTGCGAACCGTGAACGCGCAATATCTTGAGCTTCTCATACAGGACCGCGTCCGACGCGGTCACAAGGCCCCCATCTCCCGCCCCGCCCAGGTTTTTCGAAGGGAAAAAGGAAAAACAGCCGACGGTCCCCATCGTGCCGGCATTCCGTTCATGGTAACGCGCTCCGATCGCCTGGGCGGCATCCTCGACAACGGCCACGCCGTGGCGCCCGGCGATTTCCAGGAGGGGGTTCATATCCGCGCATTGTCCATACAAGTGAACCGGCATGATCGCGCGGGTCCTTGCCGTGATCGCGGACTCCAAGGCGCGCACGTCGATGTTGTAGGTGGCCGGGTCGATATCGACGAACACCGGCGCGGCTCCCACGCGCGCAATCGCGCCGGCGGTCGCGAAAAAGGTGTACGGAGACGTGATCACCTCGTCGCCGGGCCCCACCCCGAGCGCCATCAACGCCAGCAGCAACGCGTCCGATCCGGACGAAACGCCCAACGCATGCGAAGCGCCCAAGTAGGCGGCAATGTCCTCTTCGAATTCAGCGACCGCAGGGCCGAGAATGAATTGCTGCGCATCGAAAAGCTGTTCGACGGCCGACATGATTTCCGGTTTCATGCCGGCGTATTGGGCGCGGAGATCCAAAAGCGGGACGTTGATCATGCTGCCTCCTCATCGCTGTCGCGGTCGAAAGCGCCGGCGCGGACGCATCGGCGCAAGAATGCGCGCGGATTGCGCGCCGGGACATGGCTTTGCCTCGTCACTCGCGCCGGTGACCGTTCACGAGCAGATGCATGACGGCCATGCGGACCGCGACGCCGTTGGTCACTTGTTCGAGGATGACGTTGCGCGGCCCATTGGCCACGTCGGAAGATATTTCGAGGTCGCGGTTCATGGGGCCGGGGTGCATGATGATGGCATGCCCCGGCGCGGCCTTTAGCGATTCCGCGTCGACGCGGAACAGACGGATGTATTCGCGCATGCTCGGGAACAGGCACTTGGCTTGCCGTTCGAGTTGAATCCGCAACACATACACCACGTCCGCATCGTGAATGGCCTCCCGCAAATCACAGGTCACGCGCGCGCCCATGCGGTCGATTCCCGGCGGCAGCAAGGTGCGCGGGCCGCACAACGTCACGTGCGCGCCGAGTTTGGTCAACCCCCAGACATTGCTGCGCGCGACGCGGCTGTGCGCGATATCGCCAATGATCGCGACGCGCACGCCGTCGAGGCTTGCGGCGGGGTCCTGACGCATCTTCCGCACATGTTCGCGGATCGTAAACGCATCGAGCAGGCCCTGCGTCGGGTGCTCGTGTGCGCCATCGCCCGCGTTGATGATTTGAGAATGATGGCGCTCGGCCAACATCCGCGACACCCCCGCGTGATTATGGCGGATAACGACGATATCGCTGTGCATCGCCTCGATGTTGTCGAGGGTGTCGTGGAGGGTTTCGCCTTTTTTGGCGCTCGAGGCCTGCACGTTCATCGTGAGGGTGTCGGCGCTCAACCGTTTGGCGGCGAGCTCAAACGAGGTGCGCGTGCGCGTGCTCGGCTCAAAAAACCAGTTCACGACAAGCCGCCCCTGCAACAACGGCACCTTTTTGATGCCGCTCTCGCGCTGCGATACGGCCAAGAACTGCGGAGCGGTGTCGAGAATCATCTCGATCTCGGCCCGCGAAAGGTCCTCCAATCCGATGAGGTCTTTTCGCGTCCAGCGCATGGGTTCGGCGGCGCCTGTGACCATTAGTCAGTACCCCCTGTGGCCTCCGGACTTCTTCGCTCCAGCAACACTGCGTCTTCTCCGTCCGTCTCCGCCAGCTTGACGGAGACATGGTCGTGCGGGCTGGTCGCCAGCGACCAGCCGAGATAATCGGCCTGAATGGGCAGTTCGCGCAACCCGCGATCGACGAGGCCTGCAAGCTGAATGCGCCGCGGCCGGCCATAATCCATCACCTCGTCCAAGGCGGCGCGCACGGTGCGGCCCGTCGAGAGCACATCGTCCACCAACACGACCGTGACGCCATCGACGTCGAAGTCAAAATGCGTTGCGCGCGATGCGATGCCGGACATGTCCGACGGCATCCTGCCGCTGCGCAAATCGTCGCGATAGAGCGTCGTGGCCAAGCTTCCCACGCGCGGTTTTTGGCCGACCATCCCCGCGATCTGACCGGCGATGCGGTCCGCCAGCGGGCGGCCGCGGCTCAAAATGCCCAGCAACGCCAACGAGTCCACGTCGGGGTTGTCGGCGACAATCTCTTGGGCTATGCGGCGGATCGCCATGCCGATGGCATCCGCGTCCATGACCACCGTGATTTCCAGGCGGGCGTTTTCAGAGGCGCTCATATCGGATTCCTGGCTCGCGCATTTTCACGGACGATGCCCATGCGCCGCGTCTTCACGAGGCGCGGCGAAAATGCTCCAGCGGGTTGCGGCCTTGGCGCACACAAAAAAGCCCCCCTCATGACCAATGAGCAGGGTTTTTAGGTTTCATGTGCCGGCACGGTGTTCGTTCCCAATCCTGGGAGGATTCTACATGGCCGCTCCCGCCCGGTTCAACCGGCAGGAAACGGCGGGAAGGGCTGGGAACAGAGACGCAGGGAAGCGGTTCCGCATTGGCGCAGCATCACCGATCATTTCTTCCATTGTTGGGAGCGGCGCGGGTGCGGTATGATGATTCGCCACAATGCGTCGGAGGATCGTTTCACACATGACGGCCCGTGCGGAAAACAGGATGGCGTTTCGCGTGCGCGGACGGCAATGGCGCCGGCCCTTGTTTTTGCTGGCGTTGGCGGCGTGCGATTTGGCGTCGCCGGTGGCGGCGTGGTATGTCGCCTACCGGCTGCGATACGAAGGCATTCCGTTCGCCCCGCCGGCGGCGGAGGTCTTGGCCCTTTCGAGCGTGCAGCTGTCCCTTGTGGCGACGGCCTTGGCGCATGCGTTTGCGATGCGGCAAGGCGGGTTCTACCGGCTGCATGCGACGTGGCTTCCGCTGGATTTCGTTTTTCGATTGGCGTTTCTGGAAGTCTTTACGGCGCTCATGTATTTCGTGACGGCCTCGGCCTTGCACACGAACGTCACGTCGCGCGTCTTCGTGGCATACCTGGCGCTTGTCTCCTTCGCCCTGAGCATGGGGATCAAGCTGGGCGCCCGGATCGTGGTGTTGCTGATGTTGTGTTTCGGAATCGGCGTCAAAAAAGTCGCGCTTGCGGGCAATGTCGACGTTATACGGCGCCTGCACCAGCTTTTCACCGGGCATCCCCATTGGGGATACCGCGTCCAAGCGGTCCTGCTCCACGGCTCCGATGAGATGCGCTTTGACCCGGGTTCCGTCAGCACGATGCGCAGCGGCCCGGCTTCGCGTCTATTTCGCGCTCTGGCGGACCGCAGCCCAGACGTAGTCGTCGTCGCCACGGCAGGCCAGCGCGGCGACGAGATGGCCGAATTGGTCGCGGAATGCATGGCCCGCCGGATCGAAGTGCGGCTGGTTCCCGAGTTTTCCGAACTCTATACGTCCAAACGCCAGATCGATCGGATCGGCAACGCTTCGATGGTCTGTTTGCATGCCCAGGGGCTCTCGTGGGCGGCGGCGTTCTTCAAGCGCGTCGTCGACGTAGCGCTGGCGGTTCTGTTGCTGCCCCTTCTTGGGGTGGCGACGGCGGCATGCGCCTCCCGGGCGAAACGGCGCGGCGCGCCCGTGTTCACGGCGGTTCCTCGCGTCGGCATGCGGGGGCGGCTTTTTGCGTTGTACCGTTTTCACCCGCTCCTTTTCGTCCGCTCCGGAGAAGATGCCGCCGGTCCTGTCGCGATGCCGGCATGGGGGGTCGCGTTGCCGCAAATCTTGAATGTGCTGCGCGGCGAGATGAGTTTTGTAGGGCCGGGCGCAAGCGATCCGGAACGGACGGCGCATTTCAGTTCGTGGGAGAAACGCAAACTGGCCGTGCGCCCTGGCATCGTGGGGTTTTGCGAAGTCAACGAAGCGCGCGACAGCCATGATCCGGCGGAGCGGATGGGGTGGGATATCGGCTACGTCGAACGGCAATCGATGGCTTTCGACGTGAACGTGTTGGCGGCGGGGATCATGCGCATGCTATCGCGGCGCGACCGGGTGACCGTATGGACGAATTGAGGGCGTCATGTTAATTGTGCGGGCCCCGGTGCGGATCAGCTTTTTCGGCGGGGGGACGGATCTGCCGAGTTATTATGCGCGCCACGGCGGCGAGGTCGTCAGCGTATCGATCAACAAGCACTTTTACGTCCTCGTGACCGAAGAGCCCGAGAATCGCATTCAAATCATCTCGGCGGACCTGCGCGTGATGCAAACGCTCGACAACCTGCATCCGCACGACGTTGCGGGCGAACTTCAGATACCGCTGGCGGCGATTCAATTTATTGGCCTCGATCGCGGGGCCAACATCTTCCTCGCCTCGGAAATTCCGCCGCAAACCGGGCTGGGGTCGTCGGGCGCGGTGAGCGTGTGCATGGTCAAGGCGTTGAGCGCTTTCACGGGAAAACATTTCGACCGGCAGGGAATCGCCGAAGCGGCGTATCACATCAATGCGGGAATGCTGGGCCACCCCGGCGGCAAGCAGGATGAATACGGATCGGCCTTTGGCGGCCTCAAACACATTCAATTTCGCGCGGACGGCGTGACGGTGCGACCGCTTGACCTGGACCCCGTCGTGTTGCGTGAATTGGAATCCAACATTTTGTTGTTTTTCACCGGAAACGCCCGCGCTTCGGCGACAATCCTCAGCAGTCAAAAAGATGCGTGCACGGCGGAAAAGGCCGATACGGTCGATGCATTGACCGAAATCAAGGACATGGTGCGCGAGGGTCTCGCCATGCTTGAATCGGGCGAATTGCGCCGTTTCGGCGAATTGCTCCATCGAACCTGGGAAACCAAAAAACGCGTCGCCCCCGGCATCTCGAACCCTGTCATCGATCAACTTTACGACGCCGCGATCGCCAACGGAGCCATAGGCGGCAAAATTGCCGGCGCGGGCGGCGGCGGATTTTTGATGATCTATGCCGAAGGAAGCGCTCGCGCTGCGGTGTCGAGGGCCATGCGGCAGGCCGGCGCGCGCGAAATGCTGTTCGCCTTTGACCACGATGGCGTCACGGTCGTGCACGATGACCCGTTCTTCGGATCTCGAACCGACGCGGCTTCGCCGTGGCGTCTGGTGGAATTGTCATGACGACTCGCTTTCAACCGCGCGCGACTCATGGGCGCCCCGTTCGTCAAGCCTTGCTGGCGACGCTGTTGCTGGTCGCGCATGCGGCGGCGGCGACGGCGGCGATCATGGCCGTGTGGACGGTGATGGATCGCCGTATGGACAAGGCGGTGGCGCGCGACGTCGCGCGGAGAGTCGATGCGTTGTTGGGCGATCGCAGCATGGCGGAAGCGGAGGCTTGGCTGATCGAGACGGCGAACCGGCGTCCTCGCATTACGGTCGAGTTGGTCCATCGCTACGAGGAGTACCTGCCCGTAATGCCCAAACTCGCGCATCGCCTGGGCGCCCGGCCCGGCCCGAACGGGGCATGGACGATTTCGGACGTCCGCTGACGGAAACCAGACGGCCCTTGGGCCCAACAGGAGGAAACATCGATGAAATCGCGAACGCTAGGCATGGCGTTGGGAACCCTGATGCTGGCAGCGGCGATGGCGGGATGCGCCACGCACAACCGGAGAGACAAGGAGGCTGCGCCCGAAATGAAAGCGTCTGCCGAGAATATCGCGTCGCGTTGCGGCGAGTGGCTATTGCTGCCGGCGCCCCGCACGATAGCGTTTGAGAAAGGAATGTGCGCGATCGGCAAGCCCCGCGTGGAGATGGAGGGGATTGACGCGGAAGCGGCGGCGCGCATCGAGATGTGGATATTGAATGCCTTGGCGGCGCGCCGGGACACGGATCCGCATGCGTGCACGGCGTCTTTGCGCGTGGACCCGGGCGCGATCGCGCATCCGCAGGGCTATGCATTGCGCATACGGCCCTCCGGAATCGAGATTACGGGACATGACGCCGCCGGCGTCTTTTACGGGGTGATGACGCTGTGGCAATTGGCGACGCAATCCGCACGGCCCGGCGCGTTGCCCTGCGTCGATATCGCGGACTGGCCGGACTTCCCCAATCGCGGCGTGATGCTCGACATATCCCGCGACAAAGTGCCGGAGATGGAGACGCTCTACGCCATCGTCGACATGATGGCGAAGTGGAAGCTGAATCAACTGCAATTGTACACCGAGCACACCTTTGCCTATCGCGATCACCACATCGTCTGGGAAAATGCCTCGCCCATGACGCCGGGGCAGATTCGCCAACTGGACGCGTACTGCAAGGCGCGCTACATCGAACTCGTGCCGAACCAAAACTCCTTTGGCCACATGGGGCGCTGGTTGCAATTTCCCGAATACGAACCGTTCTGCGAGACGGCGGGAGGCGGCAGCGATCTCTGCCCCGTCAATCCGACGAGCGTGGAGTTTCTGCGCGGCCTCTATGCCGATTTGCTTCCTAATTTCTCGAGCAGGCAGGTCAATGTCGGCTGCGACGAAACGTGGACCTTGGGCAAGGGACGCAGCGCCGAAGCTGTGCGAGAGAAGGGGACGGGCCGCGTCTACCTCGATTTCCTTCTGAAAATACATGACTTGACGACGGCGCACGGTTCCCGGATGCAGTTCTGGGGGGACATCATTATGCAGCACCCGGAATTGGTGTCCGAATTGCCCAAGGATATCATCGCATTGGAGTGGGGGTATGAGGCCGATCACCCATTCGCCGAACATGGTAAGCGTTTTGCCGCATCAGGCATCCCCTATTATGTGTGCCCCGGCACAAGCACGTGGCTTTCGCTGGTCGGGCGCACGGACAACGCCGTCAAGAATCTGCGCAACGCCGCCGAAAACGGCCTGGCCAACGGCGCCATCGGCTACCTCATCACCGATTGGGGCGATTGCGGCCACTGGCAGTATCTGCCTGCTTCCTACCTGGGCTTTGCGTACGGCGCCGGAATGAGTTGGTGCGTGGATCGCAACAAGGACATGAACCTGCCGCGCGCGCTGGATGAGTTCGCGTTTCAGGACGCCGCGCGCGTCATGGGTTCTTTCGCGCACGATCTCGGCAACGCCTACCTTCGCACGGGCGCCACGGTGAGCAACGGGACGGTCTTCTACACCTTGCTGCAGCTCCAGCCCGAAGAGCCCCTTGCGAAAACGCCTGCAAAGTCCATCACCCGGGAAACGCTGCAAGCGACGATCGACTACCTGGATGCTCTTTCCGTAAAATTGTCCGAAGCTCAAATGGGCCGCCCCGACGCTGCACTGATCGTGCGCGAATACCGACAGCAGATCGCCGTGATGAAGTTTGCGTGCCGTCTCGGCCAGGCCCGAGTGGACGCCGGCGGCATCGCGACGTCAAAATTGCCCGCCAATGTCCGGCGCGCGCTGGCCGAGGAACTGGCGCCGCTTATTCCAGAGCACCGGCAATTGTGGCTTGCGCGCAACCGGTGCGGCGGGCTCCGGGAAAGCGCCGACCGTTTTGAAAATCTGTTGCGGTCGCTGCAGGCCCCGTAACGCCGCGTCGGTCCGCTTCATCGCAACGCGTTTCCGGCGTTGGTGGGCCCATAAACGCGCCGCTCGGGAGCGATTCCAACGTCATCGAATCCATCGGCCGCCTACAGTTTGTAGGCGCGCACGGGATTTCGCTTGAGCAACGAGATGATGCGCATGACCTCGATCGCCTCGTCGATCGTCACCGGAAAAGCCTTGCCCAAGCGAAGGGCCTTATATAGTTCATCCCAAAAATCAAGCGGTTTTTGGGGCGCAACGGGAATTGTCTTTTCCACCCATGGAAGTTCCTCGGGCGTGGCCGTATGGAGGCGCGGCGTTTTGACGATCGGTTTGCGGGCGCGCGGAATGCGACGCGGGTCGAGATGCCGAAGCGTGATGGTCGCGTCGTCGCAAGTCAGCGCGCCCCTGGTTCCGGCCACGTAGTAGACGGGCAGGTTCAAGGCCGAACCGCCGCTGATGGTGATGTGGACGACGCAATCGTTCGCGCCTGTCAGCGCGACGTTGAGATAATCCTCGGCATCGCCCGCGGCCACGATTTTTTTGAGAGAACACCAGGTCGATTTGATGGGCCGTTGGGGCGCCCCGAGAAATTGGAGCGCGTGATCGATGAGGTGCGGACCCCAATTGCGAAGCTGACCGCCGCCGAACCGTTCGAGCGTTTGCCAATCGTCGCGTCGCTGATACGAGGTGCGCGCCAGCCGAATGTCGTATACCTCGCCCAAGATTCCGGACGCGATGATCTCGCGAACATGCTGGAACCCCAGTTCAAAGCGGCGATTTTGGCGGATGAATAGCCGTCCTTGCGCGGCGGCGGCGTCGGTTTTTAGCCGCTTCGCCTCGGCATACGTCACGGTCATGGGCTTTTCAAGCAGAACGTCCTTCCCGGATTTGAGCGCGGCGATGGCGTGCGCATAGTGGTCTGCCGACACGGTGGCGATCGAGATCAGATCGACATTGGGATCGGCGAACAACTCCTCCATGCGCGCATAGACGGCGCAGCCGGAATAGGTCTTGGCGAACCGTTTGCGCCAAGGCGCATACGGGTCACATCCCGCGCTCAGCGTAAACTGTTTGGAAGCGCCCATGATTTCGGCGCTGTGCATTCCAAAGCCTGCACGCCCCAACCCCAAAAGGCCCACTCGGACCGGACGCAGACGCGCTTTCGTCATGACGTATTTCTCCTTTATCTCCGGGGCGGTTGCATCCGCCGCTGATTTGTATCGCCGTTTTCACAACGGCGATCGAGGCATCAACCTACGACGCGCTCTGCCTTGGGGCAAGGCATTGCGCCAATCCGGCCTCAATCCTGAGGGGGGAGCCTATACTCTTAGGACCGCTTGGTTCAAAGAGAAGGAAGGCTCCGTCGAAGGCTCAAGAAGACGCGCGGCGCGAGTCGATCCGTTGAAAAAGGCCGGATGAATGCCCATAATGTACGCGCCATGACGCTATTTTCGGCATTGTCGTTGGGTGAGAGGAGGAGATGCTTTATGCATTCGTCGTCTGATGAGACCCGGAGAGCCTTTCTGGTCCGATGCGCGTTGGCGACGGGGGGATACGCCTTCGCTCGGCTTGCTCGCGCCGCCGAAAGCGCCGATCTTCCGATCGCGGCTTCGGAAACGGATGGCGCGCGCATAACGCTTCGCCGCGCAGGCGCGTTCCGCATCCTGCAAGTCACGGATATCCATTTCTATAACGGGAAAGCGCCGCGCCATGCCCCGGAGAACGCCGCCACTATCAAGACCCTCACGCAGCTCGTCGCCCAAACCCAACCCGACATGTTGATGGTGACGGGCGATTTGTGGCCCAACAACCGCGACGGCATGGGCGAGCAGTACATGCGCTATGCCATCGAACAGTTTGAGAGCCTGGGCGTGCCGTGGGGATATGTCTGGGGCAATCACGACGAACTGCCGGATTTTGCCGTGGGGCACAAGGCCTTCGCCGAAGCCAAGAATTCGTTGTACCGGGGCGCCGCGTCGGACGGGAACTACGTGATTGATGTCATGACCCAGGATGGCAAGCGGGTATGGCAATTGGTATGCCTGAATTCCAAGGTCGAAGGTCTCGGAAGCGAGCAGCAAGCGTGGCTGCGGGCGTTGGCCGAAAGAGATCGGCAACCGGTTCACCGGCTGGCCTTCTATCACATCCCGCTGAAGCAATACGATGACGTCTGGACCTCGGGCGCGGCAACGGGGTTTAAGGCAGAGAAAGTGTGTTTGGAGAAGGAGGACGGTTCGACCCTGCCGTTCCTAAAGGCCCTTGGCGTGAAAGCCGGTTTCTGCGGGCATGATCATGTGAACGACTATTCGGGCGTTGTCGACGGCGTCGAACTCGTCTATGGGCGCGCCACGGGAACCGGAGGGTATGGAATCCCCCACTTGCGCCGGGGCGGCAAACTCATCACCCTCAGCCGTTGGACCGGCGGGTACCGGTGGGTCTCCGTCACCGAAGACGGCAAGAAATGGCATCCTAAGCGCGGGGAACGGATCGACGAGACAAAACCCGAATAGTCCTGCGCTATCGACGGCGCGGTCTGCGCGGCATGCCTAGTCAGGATTCCTCCCGTAAGACTTGCTGACTCGCCTGGAGGCGTTTCTCCGCAATGACACGGCGAACCGTCTGTATGCTGGGATCGTCGTTGGAGGGACGCACGATGCCGCCCTTGCCGTCGGCTACGCCGATGACCCTCGCGGGGTCTTTGACGCTGTCAACGACGATGTCCCCCGCGCGCCCAATCAGCCCTCCCGCAACCACGGGGACGCCTCCCCACGTTTCGCGGCCCATACGCCCAAACACGATGCCCCGAAGATTGATGAGTTCCAGTGCGGTCGCCGCGAGAGTCGACCGCATGTCCACGCGCACCACCTGAATCCCGCGTTCTTCCGCGGCCATGACGGCCTCCGGCGTGAGCGAACCGATGCCCCCGTCGTAAAGGAGCGCGCCCGGACGCATGAGCCGCACCCAGTCCGGTCCCAGGATCGGATTGCGCGGCGATACGCATGCCACGGCGTCCATCTCCGGCAGGACTTCCTCCGGATCGGCAATGCCAATCGCGAAACCGATGAACGATGCCGCTTCGGCCACGCGTTCGAATCCCGCCGGCGCGGACGCCTCCGCCCCTGCCTCCGCAAGCAACGCCAGCAAACGGGCCGTCAACCGGGGAACGCCTCGAACGAGAATCCGTTTGCCGCGCAGACTTCCGCCCAACAACAAGGCCAAATGACGCGCCGCCGCGCGCATCCACATTTCGTTATCGCAATACGCCAAGGGAGCCGTCTTCTTCAACGTTCCTTCGGGGATGGGGCGATCCCCCGGATCAATCAGCACGTAGTCGACGACGCCCTCCGCCCAGCGCAGAACCGATTCCAACCATTCCGGTTCGGCAAGCATGATGTTCGAAAACGCACAGCCGAATCCTGTTTCGACGGACGGCGACACGCTGGTCGTCTCGAACGGCGTGACCACGACATTGAGCACGCTCGTCATCGCGAATTTCCGCGCTTTTTCCCGAAGTTCGCGCACGCGCGCCCGAACGAGCCCTTCGAACGTTTCCTCGGAAGACGCGGACGCTTCGCCAAGGGAAATCCGCAAGCTTGGACGAGGCCCCTCGCGGGCAAGTTCTTCGGCCAAACCTTCGACCAATTCTGTCGGCGCGTTGATGGTGTCGCGCTCGCCCAGCCGCAGGATGAGATCGCGCGGATCGACGCCTGTCCGCGCCGCCGCCGTCAGGACCCGGCCCAAGAAGGAGGAATGGAATTTCGCGCGCCCAAATGTCACGCCCAGGCCCGATAGCCCGCGCCGTCGCAACATCGGACGAACATACGCCTCCGAAATGTCCAACAAGCCGTTCACGTCCATGTCAGGCACGAGACCGCGTTTTTGAAGAATCGCCACGAGCGCCTCGGTGACCGTGTTGCCCTCCGAACGCCCCATTCCTTGAAGGGAAGCGTCCACGTAATCAACGCCTGCCTCGTGGGCCGCGATCGCGTTGGCCATTGCCAGCGACAGATTGTCGTGACCGTGAAAACCTATCCGCAGCCCGCAGGCCGCCCGCGCCGCCTCGACGTACGCGCGAATGTCTTCCGGAAACATGCAGCCCGCCGAGTCCACCAGACACACAACGTCCGCGCCAGCATCTTCCGCCTGACGCGCACACACGCCGAATTGTTCCGGAGCGACCGCATACGACTTCATCAGGTTGCACCAGACTGTCAGGCCAAGTTTCTTGGCGATCGCCACGAAAGGCTGGCTGGCGGCGATTTCCGTGATGTTGGTCCCCACGCGCACAAACCCCATGCCGCAGTCCGCCGCGAGCCGCAAATCGTCTTCCGCGCCAATGCCGGGAATGAAGAACGCGCCGAATGCCGCCGTCCGCAATACCGCCGCTGCCGCGCGCAAATATGCTTCATCGCTGCTCGCCTGGCCTTCATGCCCAGCGCGCATTGCGCCCAGACCCAGCCCATGCGCCACCTCGATGAGCCGAATGCCCGCCGATTCCAACGCCGATGCGATAACCGCTGTATCGTCCGCCGTGAACTGAAAATCAATGGCGTACGATCCATCCCGCAACGTCGTATCGAGTATCTCAATTTCATTCACCATGCGAATAGCATAGCATCGTTCCGTTATCGTTCCAAGGGATCATAGGGGCGGCAGCCGAAACGATCCGCAGCGATATGCGAGAAGTGCGCTTTCTGTCGCGTTTCACCCAAGAAGTGCACCCAGCTTTTCTTTGGTATAATAGAAGGGGCGTTCGGCGTGTTTTGCTGCACCAAGTCGGGGATAAGATTCGTGAAGGCGGCGCGGCATCGGATGCGAACGACGGCGCGCACGCAACCGGGACATTGAGGAGACGCTTGAGGCATGCAGTACGAGGTGGGCCTGTTGTGACGCTGGGCAATGGCGAGAAATGTCCCGTTCCATTTCCCGAGCGCCGGCGATCGGTCCGTATGCCGACAGCGCGACGAGCGTCGTTTTCGGCTCGCTTGCTGGCGGGCGTCCCGCGAGAAGGGATCGCGGTTGAATTGTCCCGCGAAGGTCTCCGGATTTGCACGCGCATGCCGTTTCCGGTCGGAACGCTCATCGACGTGGAATTGGCCCCGCGAGATGAGACGCGCGACAGCATGCCGATCCTGGTGCGAGGGGTTGTCTCGCATGTCACGGCGGGCGCCGATCGGGAATATGCGATGGGCGTTTACCTGCGGGCCGATAGGGAATCGAGACCGCGGAAGTTTGAGCGCGGCGAAATTCGACTTGCCATGGCCAATGCGCTAGGCCGGCTTTCCGATTCGCATTTCGAGGAAACGGCGCCGGTTGCGCTTTCGTCGAAGGAATTTCGAACCTTCCTGTTTGATCCGGCGCATCGCGCGCGGGACCGAAGACGGCAGATGTGGGCCGCTTTGGCGTTGTTGGCGCTTTTGTTGCTTGCCGCGTTGCTGCTGGCGATGGGAAGCCCCCTCCATCTTTCGGGAGGCATGGCGCTTGGCTCCGATAGCCAACCAGCGGCGGCGCGCGCTTTGGCCGCTTCAGGCAAACAAGACCCGCATATGGGAGCCTTGACGCCATGGCCTGCTTGGAACATGCCGCGACGCGACGCGAACGAAACGGATCGCGCGACGGACGCGTCTGTCGCGCTGAAGGACGGCATTGTTTCCGCAAACCGCACCGGCTTGTCGCAAGGATCATCCATGACGGACATGGCGCCTCTTGTGGAAAGACCGTCGCGAACAGACGACTCGGCGGCGGCGCTATTTTCAGAACGGCTGCGGATGGCGTCGTTGTCGGAGGATCCCGCGGCGTTTCGTCCCGCGATCGAATCCGAGGCGAATGCCTCGCGGGCGCAACGCCAAGATTGGGTCGCGGCGGCAGCGTCAGATCGTGTGCGCCCGGCGGTTGCTGCGGAGGACCGCGAATCTGCTTCGGATGACGACGGCCAAGCCGTTGCGGGCCCCGCTTCGTGGCCAATCGCCACGGAGACGAGCGATGCCGTCGGACAGGACCTGCGGCTCGAAGTTCGCAAAAGCGCCTATCAACTCGTGGCCTACCGCGGGACAACGCCGCTCAAGACATTTCGCGTCGGCATTGGCGCGGATGACCTGACCCCAACGGGGTCTTTCACCGTGTCGAACAAGCTCGTCAATCCCGATTGGTTCCACCGGGGACAGATCGTAAAGGCCGGCGCTCCCGGCAATCCTCTGGGCAAATATTGGATGGGCTTTGCGGAAAAGGGAACGCCAACGAGCTACGGCATTCATGTCGCGGTCGGACAGGGCTGGATTGGAAAGTCGCGCGGACGGGGCTGCATCCGCATAGGTCATGAAGACGCCGAAGCGCTGTTTCGTCTTTGCCCGCTGGGCGCCCGTGTCGATATCCTTCCCTAACATCCATTTACATATCTATATGTTTTAATTCGATATGCCTACACTATGTGTTAGCGCGCCCGTTTCCGGGCATTTCAGCCGTCAAAACGCAGGCATGCGACGTGAAAATGACTACACAACCCGCCACGAGTTCGAGGTTCGAAGAACGGCGCCGACGGTTTGAAAATCACCTGGCAAATGCTGTAAGTTCAATGGTGTCAATAAGAACGAACGGGCGAGGAATTTTGGCATGGCAATAGCGGATTGGCGATCGGTGAATCCACCTTCTGAACTGGAGCAGGCGTTCAAGAGTTCCCCCAGGGTGCAGGTTCTGGGAAACGTCAGCGAGTTGTTCGATTTGGCCTGTGGCGGCGCTGAACGGGATTTCCATGAGGTGAAATACGATCTTCCCGATGGGCGTTCGGTGACCGAGGCCGTCGTCGCCCGGGTTCGAAACGGCATCGTGGCCAACTACGTGGACCCCTACATGCGCCGGCGCGATCCCGACTGCATGCTGGTGGCAGACGATAAGCCGACGGACAAGCCGACCTTTCAGGGCCGTTTTGGGGTAGATTTTGCCGGGCTTAGAACGCAGACATTGGAGTGGCTTGCCGGACAGGAATTGGCCATTTTCGCTTTTCGGACGGGCCAAGGCGACATGGGAGATGACGCTTTGGTTGTGGCGCCAGCGAACGCCGGTTTTTTTGCGTTTGGGCTGGCTTTGCTGCAGGGCATTATCCAGCAGGATGACTTGCCCGATCACTTTGCGCCGAAGACCATAATCTACGTGGCGCCTCCGTTTCGCCACACCCATTTCGAGGGGAAGCAGATCGTCGTCCACAATCGGACCGATGCCATCCACGAGATCTTTTCCTACAATCTTTACCCAGGTCCTAGCGCAAAAAAAGGCGTCTATGGGGCATTGATTCGCCTTGGCGCGGCGGAAGGCTGGGTCACGGCCCACTGCTCGGCGGTGCAGGTCATCACGCCCTACGACAATGTATTGACAATCATGCACGAAGGGGCCAGCGGCGGCGGAAAGAGCGAAATGCTGGAGCAGCCCCATCGCCTGCCCGATGGCCGTATGCTCAAGGGACGCAATGTGCTGACCGGCGAGGAGCGTTACATCGAGATTCCGCGCATGTGCGAGTTGCATCCGGTGTGCGATGACATGGCGTTGTGCCATCCCAGCATTCAGCAAAAGAACGAGAAACTTTGGCTCGTGGATGCCGAAAAAGGCTGGTTCGTGCGCGTCAACCACATTGATGAGTATGGGGCGGATCATGATTTGGAGAAACTGACGACGCGCCCGCCTGTACCCCTGCTGTTTCTGAACATTGACGCGGTTCCCGGCAGTCGCGCGCTTATCTGGGAGCATATTGAAGATGAACCCGGCAAGCCGTGTCCCAACCCGCGAGTCATTATACCGCGATCCATTGTGCCGAACGTGGTGAACGAACCCGTCAGTATCGATATTCGAAGCATCGGCATTCGCACGCCGCCATGCACCCGCGAGAATCCAAGCTACGGCATTATCGGGTTGTTTCATGTATTGCCGCCCGCGTTGGCGTGGCTGTGGCGTCTCGTCGCCCCTCGCGGCTTCTCGAATCCCAGTATTGTCGAGACGGACACGATGGGCAGCGAAGGCGTTGGCAGTTACTGGCCCTTTACGACGGGGCGACGGGTGGATCAAGCGAACCTTCTGCTCCAGCAGATCCAGGAAACGCCGCGCACCCGATACATCCTTGTGCCGAATCAGCACATCGGGGCGTGGGCATGCGGTTTCATGCCGCAGTGGCTCACGCGCGATTATCTTGCCCGGCGCGGCGGCGCGAAATTCGGCGCTGACCAGATAGCCCATGCGCGGTGCGCCCTGCTGGGCTATGCACTGCGATCCATGCGTATCGAAGGCATTCCCATCACGCACGGATTTCTCGAAGTGAACACCCAACCCGAGGTGGGGGATGAAGGGTACGACCAAGGCGCACAGATATTGGTGAACTTCTTCCGCGAGCACGTTACGCAGTTTCTTGAGCCGGATTTGTCTCCTGTAGGCAGAAAGATTATCGAATGCTGTCTGGATAGCGGGACAATCGAAGACTACGAACGCATGCTGCCCCATTCGGAGTGGTACGCGTAGGGGTCTATCGGCGCGCCAGCCACGGCTGCGCGGGAAGATGTGTTTGGCTGACGAGGGTCGTCCAATGATGAGAGCTGTCATCTTATTGGCGTCTGTGTGCATTCAGATGTGCATCGGCGGATTGTACGCGTGGAGCAGCTACATCCATCCGTTGAGGGTTTCCTACGGTTTGTCCACGGCGCAAACGCAGCTCATTTTCGGTGGTCTCATTGCGGTCTTCACGGTATCGATGATTTATGCGGGCCTTTTGTTAGAGCAACGGGGCCCCAAACTGGTTGCGGGTATCGGGGGCGTTCTATTCGGGAGTGGATATGTGATGGCCTCGCTATCCGGCGGCTCCTTTCTGTGGATGTGTTTGGGAATCAGCGTTGTGGCAGGCATCGGCACGGGATTCTGCTATGTCTGTGCGCTCGCGATGTGTATGGGATGGTTTCCCGAAAGAAAAGGCGTGGCGACAGGCGTGGGGGTCGCAGGGTTTGGCGGCGGGGCGGTTCTGCTATCGAGACTCGTCGACCTGCTCTTTGAGCAGAACATGGATGTGCTTGTGGTTCTCCGATGGGTAGGGGTGGCCTATGGCGCAATCATCTTAGGGGCGGCCTTTTTGCTGAAGTCCGCGCCGTTCGGTGGGCGCCCCCCTTCCGATTCCCCTTTGATTCGCCGGGACTTGATGCAGGACCGTTTTTTCTGGGCCTTGGTCGTAGGCATGTTCTGCGGCACGTCTGCCGGACTTCTCGTCATCGGCAACCTCAGCCCCATTGCTCTGGCAATCGGACTCCCCCCAGCAGTCGCCACTACGGCCGTCGGGGCTTTCGCGATCGGAAACGCAGGGGGGAGAATTGTGTGGGGATGGATAGCCGACAAGTCCGGACCGGGCGTCATCACCTTGTCCTTGGCTGTCCTTGCGGCGACGATTGTCGGGCTTCTGCCAATGCCGACTCGATCTGGAAATTTTCCGGCCCTGGCAATGGCAGTCGGCTTCGGTTTTGGAGGGTGTTTTGTCGTTTATGCCACCCAGACGGCTTCCCGGTATGGGGTTGACCGAGTGGCGAGCATCTATCCCCTTGTTTTCCTGGCGTATGGCGTTGGGGGAATTGTTGGCCCATGGGTCGGAGGGTGCTTGTACGACATGACCGAAAGTTACACGCCGGCTGTTGTGGCGGGCGTCGGGATCGTGCTGTTGGGCCTATTGGCCAGTGCTTGGCTGATCCGGACGTCGGGACGTCACGATTCCGCCGCAGTCGCGCCGAGCGGTCATAAGCCCTGCCAAGACATAGGGTAGGTGGCGATCCGGGCAATACGCGAACGCTACGCCCTTCTCGTTTCCAGCATTTTGGAATGGCGTGCTGATTCTTGCCGTCACAGACGGTTGTACAGAGTTCGGCGCCCATCAGGCATCTGTTGCGCTGGCTTACTCGGAACTCAGATTTTTGCCTGATCGTCGCCGCATACACAAAGAAATGTATTGTATTTATTGAATATATTTATTTTATTGAAAATATACCCGAAATTCTTTTTGACGTACCGCGCGAATGGTGGTATAAAAGTGTATTGAAGCGCGATGAGGGTTACCATGAACGGCATTGCAGGCATTAGAGGTTTGAGCGCGGAGCCGTCGGCGGCGCCGATCGGGGCTCTATTGCAGGTCGCCGCGTTGAAACAGCAGCAGCATGTGATGAAAGAGATGGGCCAAATGGCCGTGCAACTCATCCAATCCGCGGCAATCATCGATCCGGCGGTGGGCCGGAATCTCGACCTTTCGGCATAGCGCGCCCCATCCCCTCCTGAAATTTCGCTTGGGAAAATCGAAGCGAAGTCGGAAGTTTTGCGAGAATCCCCAGGATTTGCTATAGTCCCCCCTGTGTTGCCGTCACTCAATCGGCGAGCCGATCAATAGCTGATAACGAGGTGATCCAGTGTCAAAAAAAGCCATTAAAGCCATTACGTTTGATCTGTGGGATGCCGTATTCCAGGACGACACCGACGAGCCGAAACGCGCTGCGGCGGGGCGTCCGTCCAAATCGGCAGAGCGGCGCGCACTCGTCCACGCATACCTGAACCAGCACGAGCCGATCGCGCGCGAAACGGTCCACCTGGCCTATGACGTGACGGACGCCGCATTCCGCAAGGTCTGGCACGATCAGCACGTGACGTGGTCCGTGCGCGAGCGTTTGACCGTGCTGCTCGACGGACTAAAGCGCAGCTTGCCCGAGCCCGAGTTCGCCGAGTTGATCCGCTTACATGAAGAGATGGAGCTGGAATTCCGACCCGATTTCGCCCCTCATGTGCATGAGGCGATCAAGGCGCTCCACGCTAAGTACAAGCTTGCAGTGATCTCCGACGCGATCTTCTCGCCGGGCCGCTGCCTGCGTCAGTTACTCAAGGACGAAGGCCTGCTGGATTACTTCCAGGTCTTTGTGTTCTCCGATGAAGCGGGCCATTCGAAACCGCATCCCAGCGTGTTCGAAGCGGCGGCAAAGCAGTTGGGTTGCGACGTGAGCGAGATCGTCCACATCGGCGACCGCGAGCACAATGACGTCGGAGGGCCGCACGCGGTAGGCGCGCGCGCGATTCTCACCACGGTGGTCAAGGATCGCGGCAGCGCGCATTCGAAAGCCGACGCGATCTGCACGGACTACGCCCAGTTGGCGGCGATTGTCGAAGAATTGAACGGGAGCAAGTAGGCGGCTTCCGAGAAAGGGATGAAAACGATGTCGAAGCCGTTGCGCTTCTGGATGAAGGTGCGTACCACTGTGAAACCCAGCG
>ERZ795030.1889-NODE-1889-length-26608-cov-5.670546_pt1 | contig 26608 bp, 19 predicted proteins | sample MGYA00375122_ERZ795030 | MGnify/ENA primary metagenome ERZ795030 (study PRJEB30165, sample SAMN05720146) | activated sludge metagenome | isolation source: anaerobic digester from wastewater treatment plant | place: Japan | collected 2015-04-20 ... | reverse complement strand
GCAACTGGGAGTGGGCGGCCACGTCTATCGTCTGCTGCAGTTCGGCTTCCGTTTCCGTGGGAAACCCTAGCATGGCGAAGCCGTTGGCAAAGATGCCGAGTTTCACCGCCGTCTCGACGTTCTCCAGGAACCGCGGGATATCGAGGAACTTACAGGTGTACTGCTGCAAACGCGGCGATCCCGTCTCCAGCGCGAACGACGAGAAGTAGACTCCGGCGTCTCGCAAAGCGCGGAGCATCTCCGGCGTCACGGTGTCGCCGCGAATGGCGTTGGGAAATGCGATTTTGATTTTTCCGTGCTTGCGCAACAGCAACTCGCTGAAAGCCATGACCCGATCGGGGTCCTGCGTGAACGTATCATCGAGAAATTCGACCTCATCGACTCCGTAACTGCGCGCGAAATGGACGATTTCGTCGACAATTCGCTCGGCGGAGTGGGCCCGGTGCCGCTTCCCGAATATTTTGTGGCACCAAATGCATTGGTAGGGACAGCCGCGGCTGCTGGTCAGGGAAATATAGGTGCGGCGCGGGATAGGGGGCATCGATTGCTGCTTCCAGTACTGCCGGATATCGATCAGGTCGTACGCCGGAAAAGGAAGCGTATCCAGATCGGGGATCAACGGCATCAATCCGGGATTCGTGACGATGCGCCCCTCGGCATTCCGCCAATGCAGTCCCGGGATGGCGGCCAATCCTTCCGGATCGAAATCGGCGCGAATGGCCCGCTCGAACGTCCATTCACCTTCGCCTTCAACGGCGATGTCGGCGGCGTTCCCGAGCAATGCGTCCGCTCGGGACGCACTGGCATGGGGACCGCCCAGCGCGATATGCACCTGGGGCAGCGCCCGGCGCATGTTGGCGGTAATGCGCGACAAGGCATGGGCTCCGGAAGTGAAGGCGCTCAGGCCGACGACGTCGGCGCGAAAATCCACGGCCGCTTGGACAAGCTCGTCGTCGGTGCAATTGGACAGGCGCTGGTCCTCGATGCGGATGGCGACATGGAACTTGGCGCGCAGGTATGCGGCAAGATACAACAGCCCCATGGGCGGCGTCACCAGCGAATATAACGCCGGACGTCGTCCCACGCTGGCCAAAAACAAGCGCACTTGCCTCACCCGTCACCTCCCCGGCCTATGCCGGGCGTCTTCCATCTCCCGCACCATCCCGCGCGCATCCAACAACGCAGCCCGTTTCACGCTCGCGCCTAGAAAAGGGCCTGTCGACGCCCGCGCGCGTCGCGGCCATGCCCCCCGCTACGCCTTTATTTACAGGCAGTTGCGCGGAAGGGCGGCAATACTCCTGCGCGCCAAGCGTTTTGGGCGCACAAAACCACAGCCCAGCCACTCCCTCTATAGGGTAACGCAAACGCCGATCCGTGCGCAATCCATCTGTCGCGTCCATCTGTCGCGGCGCAGGGGACGCAGCCGATGCGCCAAGCCGGAGGTTTGCGTATCGCTGCCGGTTCTGGCAAACTGGCCGCGCCGAACGAAAGTCGCGCAAAATGCGCGATGGCGGTTCGTTTTCCGTTGTTAAAACAAGGAGTGGAAACGTTGCCGTTGCCCATGGATGATAGTTTGTCGCTTCCTGTAGCGCTCATGTGGATCAGGCTGAACGCGGTCAGGATTTTTCTTGGCGGCGTGGTGTTTGCACTGCTTGCGGCGCCAATAGCGTTCTTCATGCCCAAAAGCTACCGGTCGGAGGTGACGCTGTTCGTATCTCCTCCCGTCTTCAAGGATGATTCGCCGGTGACATCGGGGCGGACCTCGACCGTCAAGCAAGACAGCATAGCGGAATTGATGCCGCCGGCCTTGCCGATGGAGGCCTACAAAGTCGTCGCCCTCTCGGCCCCCGTCCTCAAGGAAGTCATCGTCAGAATTCCATTGCACAACACGCGTATTCAGTCGCTTCGCAACTTGCTCCAAGTGGAACTGATACGCCTGGACACCCGCGGAACGCAGGGCCCCACGTACACCCAGACGCTGGTTTTCCGCACCAGCGCGGCGAGCGCGGATTTGGCGGCCAAGATCGCCGAGACCTGGAGCGAGGTGTTCAAGGAACAGGTCGATTCCGTGGCCACGGAACGAATGCGCCGAACGTCGTCCCTGTTGGAAGCGCTGCACAACGCGACCCGCGCCGCTCTGGAACAGGCCAATAGCGCCCTTGCGGATCACCAGAAAGCCTGGAACTTGGAACTCATCAAGGCGCAGTTGGACGCGCGACAGAAACAGATGACCGAATTTGAAGCGCTTCTAAAACAGACGGAGGTGGATCTGGCGTCGGGCGAGAGAAAACAGGAGGCCCTTCGCGCCGAACGGGCCAAGGAATCCCCGAAGGACGTCTATTTCCGCGCCCCGTCAGACGACGCGTATTGGATCGCAGGAGCGCAGGGCGGCGCTGTCAAAATGACCCCGGACAAAGGGCTGCGCACCGAAGAAGCAAATAAAACGTACCTGGCGATTCGGACGGAAGAGGTGCGCGTCAACCAAGAAACGGAAGGGCTGAAAGCAACGAAAGACATGCTCCTCCTCAAATTGGATGATCTGCGGAAGGAAATCGACGCTCTGACGGTCACGCTTGCGGAAAAGACGCTCGAACGCGACAAATTTATCCTGGAATCGGACAGCTTGAAGACCAGTTACGCATTGGTGCGCACCGAATACGAAAAAAGCCGCATGGCCGAGCAAGCGCAAGCAAGCGATATCGTGATTGCGGGGAAGGCCATCGCCCCCTACGCGCCGAGCAGCGCAAGCCCCGCAAAAATCATTCTGCTGGCGGGTCTCATCGGCATGTGCGCGACGGGCGGCTTCTTGTTGCTCAAGGCAGTAAGCGAAATGGCATTGCTCCCCGAGGGGGTTGGGCTGGCCGCCGCGCTGTTGCCGCACGTGTACGGCGCGGATCGGGACAAGGCGCCCCCTCGCCGCGAAGAATGACGCGTTCTCGCGCATCGTCGCCAAGCGACGCAGAACTTCCCGACCGTCCCATGCGCAGCGGAGGCGGGCGGAGACCAGGGAAATGCATACATGAGGAACCCAATGAGAATGACGAAGCGCTTGGCTGCGTATTGTCTGTTGCCTGTCTTCTGGGGAGCGAGTTTCCTGATCCTTGGTTGTGAACCCAACGGGGCCCCATCGCAAGCAAACACGATGGCCTCCTCTCCCGCCGCTTCGGCCAGAGAGGACAAGGACGGCAAACCGTCCCAACCGACGCCAAGCGTCCCTTTCACCACACAATCCGATCAGGAAGAGCCGGCGGGCAATGACTTTGTGGCATTGTACGAACGGCAACGGCGGGCCCGCCAAAACGGAGACGTCTCCGAAGCGACCGACCGCGATTTTGATGCCCAATGGAAGGCGCTGACCGAGCGGATGACGCCGCAGCTTTTGATCGACGGCGTGGAATTTCTTGCGGTGGACGTTAAAGCCACCGGCGAACGGGAATATACGTTCTCGTTTTTGTTCCGTTCCACGAAGGATTTGGACACGGACTATCATCTATCGGTTTTGGCGGGGGTGTCTTCCTCGCATATCGATCTTCTGCCCGAGGCGGATCGCGCGCGGCAACGTTCCCAATGGACCCGTCTCCTGAAGAAAGACGAGGCCACTTCGCACTGGAAACAGAATGAATGCCATGTGGTGAGCCTTAAGGTCTCCACCGCGCTCATCCCGTACAACCTGCGCCTGTTCTTGCACACCCGCGACCCGCAAGGCCACTGGACCGCCGACGTGGGACAAATCCTGCCTCTAGGATGGCAGTGGGCCGTTTTCGACGAGAAGCCGTTCCTTTCCAAGATTGAGGCGTGCAACGATTTCGCCGCCCTGTATGAACTCGTCGCCGCATCTCTTCCCGCGTCGAAAGCGATCGCCCAAGCCGTGGACGAAAGGTGGAAGGTTTTGACGCAGGGCGTTGAACCCAAACCTCTGATCGACGGGTTGGACTGTTTGGGCGTCGAAACCCAGGCGACCGGCGAGCAGGAATACACGTTTTCGTTTCTGTTCCGTTGCGCCAAGGACATAGATGTCGACTATCACCTCTCGGTTCAGGGATATGTGTTCCCGTCGAATATCGCCCGGCTGCCCGAAAGAGACCAAGAACGGGGATACGCCCAATGGACCCGTGTCCTTCGAGGAGAAGAGGCGACGTCGCGATGGAAACAAGGCGAACATCACGTGGTGCGCCTGAGCGTTCCCACGGAGCTCATCCCCTACAACCTGCGCTTGTTTCTGCACACCCGCGACCAGCAGGGAGTCTGGGTCGCCGATGTAGGACAGACGCTTGCCTTGGGCTGGCAGTGGGCGGCGTTCGATGAGACGTCGTTTCTCGCCAAGCTGGAAGCCTGCAACGATTACGCGACGCTCTACGCGATGGCGCCTGCGGCCCTGCACATCCCGGAGTCCCTAAAGAAAGCCATCGGCGCAAAATGGGAAACGCTGACCCGGAACGCAACGCCCCAGCCCATGGTTGCAGGGTTGGACTGCCTTGGCGTTCAGACCAAGGCGATCGGCGACAAGGAATACGCCTTTTCATTTCTGTTTCGCGCCGCAACGGATATGCGCGTCGATTACCACATGAGCGTTGTCGGGCGCGTGGACCCGGGCCATTTGCGCTATATCGAACCCTCCAGACCCGGAGCGAATTATGCCAGCTGGATGCTCTTTCTTTACGACGATCCAACGTCGCTGTGGAAAGCGGGCGAATATCATGTGGCGCAACTGCGGGTCAAGACGGCGCTTATTCCTTTCGACATAAGCGCTGTGCTGCAAACCCGGGATGCGCAACGCAAATGGACGGGCGATCATGGAAACCGGCTCGAATTGGGTTGGCAGGCGGATATCCTGAATTGAAACGCTGACTTGCCTGCCCGCGATCGCCGCCATGACTTCCTTCCGCCGGACGCACGGTCGCAGCGGAAATGCACGGGCTCATTCCGGTTCCGCGACCATGCCATCCCCTCTATAAGCGCATGGATGCCTGCACAGAAAAGCGGCCTACCCCTTTACGGCGCCGGAGGTGATGCCCTGGATGTAGGACTTCATGCCGAACCAAAAGACGATCAACGCAGGGATGGACGCGACGACGTAACCGGCGGCTTGGATGCCGAGGTCGGCGCGAGAACTGACGCGTTTGTCGACGGGGTTGAAGTGAAGCAGGGCCTGCATGAGGGTCTCGCGTTCGGGCGCGTTGATGATGAGCAGCGGCCAGATAAGGTCGTTGTAAAGGCCGAGGAAGGTCATGATGCCGACGGTGACGAGGATCGGCGAGCTTAGGGGAACGGCGATGTGGTAGATGCACTGGAGTTCGGATGCGCCCTCGACGCGGGCCGCCTCGAACAGTTCCTCGGGCAGGGATTGCAGAAAATTGCGGAGCAGGAAGATGCCCACGACTTGCCCGCCCGCAACGTAGAACAGCCAGAGGCCCCAATAGGTGTCGCGCAGGCCTAAATTCACGGCCAGGATGTAGTTCGGCGTGAGCAGGAGCATGCCGGGCACCATCATCAGGGCCAGGATAAGATAGAACAAGACCTCGCGCCCGGCAAAACGCAGCCGCGCAAAGGCATAGCCCGAAAGCGTGGCGAACACGAGCACGCCGGCGACGGAACTCAACGATATCCACAGGGTGTTCAACGCGGGCCGGGTGAGCAACGCCACGGCGCGCGCGTAATTGGTCCAGTGCGGCGGATAGGGAAGTCCCCAGAAGTTGCCGAAGATGTCGAGCGACTTGCGCAACGACATGGCCGCCATCATGAACAACGGAACGAAGCACAGGAACAGCAGCGCCGCCAACGCCGCGATGCTGAGCGTCTGCCGGAATGCGCTGCGCATGCCTAGCCCTCCCGGGAGCGAAATAGGCGGTTGTTGAGAAGCGTCGCCGCCAATACCAACGCGAACAAGAACACGCCGATCGCGGAAGCATACCCGAGGTTCATGCCTTCGGCGGTCTGAAAGAACATCTGCAACGCGGGCACGAACGTGGCGATGCCCGGACCGCCCCCGGTGAATACGAGCACGCTGGTGAAATCCTGGATGCTGCCGATGAATGTGAGCACGATGAGCAGACGGATTTGCGGCATGATCAGCGGGACGTCGATGCGAAGGAATCGTCCCATGATCGAGACGCCGTCGATGGCGGAGGCCTCGTGAATGTCGCGGCTGATGTTGATCAGGCCGCCGAGCAGAATCAAGAACGCGAAGACGTTGACCCACGGAAATCCTGAAAATACGATCGCCCAGATCGCCAACCGTTCATCGGCCAGCCATGCATGTTTCCAGGACTCAAGCCCCATGACCTCCAAAATCTTGTTCAGCAGGCCGATGTTGGGGCTGTAGATGAGTTTCCACAGAAGCACGGAGATCAAGCCCGGCACGACGGCGGGGAAAACAAAAAAAGTGCGCATGGCTTGGCGCAGGCGGTCATTCGCGAGCCAGAAGACCAGTTCCGCCACGAGCAAGGGCACGGTCAACGTTTTGACAAGGCCCGTGACGAGGAAGATGAACATGTTTTTCATGCCGACCCAGACGTAGGGGTCGTGAAACATTTTCCGGTAGTTGTCGAGTCCCGTGAATTCCATGGGCGCCGAGAGCGACAGCTTCATGAAAGAATAGAGGAAGGCCGTCGCGACGGGGTAGTAGCAGAACACGAGCAACATGGCGAAAGTCGGCGCGAGGAGCAGATAGGCGGTGCGCCCCTGGCGGATGCGCAGGAAAGCCAACCGCGCCGTGCGCGAAAGCCGCGCGCTGAAAACCGTGATAGCGCAGAGCAAGGCCAGGGCGATCAACGGATTGCCCGCATAGGCAACGGTCCGCATGGTCGCGGCATTGCCGAGTCCCTCGGTCTCTGACAAGCGCAGAATCTCCGTCGCGCCGGTGGTGCACAGAATGCGTGCGTCGTCGCCTTCGACCAGCAAGGCGGCGATGCCATTACGGCGATCGGCGGCGGGCAGCGCGCACAGCAAACGTCCGGCGGCGTTGCACACATACGCCGCCGCGCGATCGTCCGCCGCGATCAAAAAACGCCCGTCTGCCGAGAAGACCGTTTGCCGAATCCCAAACCGCGACAGGCCGCGCCGCCAGACTTCCTGACCGTCCGCATTGATCAAGGCGAGGCCGCCGCGCGCATCGCCCACGAGAATCCGTCCATCGCGCGCGACGCTCAACGACTGGGGCGGTTGAAAGAGAACGGTTTCCCATTCTCGGGCGCCGCGGGCGTTCACCTTGCCCAGACGGCCATGGACGGTCGCGTAGATCGCGTCTTCGCCCGACGCCGCCACGAAACGCGTCGCAAAATTCAGCGGAATGCCCGGCGGAACCGGACCCGTCAACGGATCCTTCACGATGCTCAGAAAATAGTCCGGGCCATAGCCGTCTGCGCCGTGACAGACGGCGAGCGCGCCGTTCGACAACGCGGCGAGGCCAAAGACGCTGTGGGGGGCGTCAAGCGTCGCCAAGGGCTCGAGCGCGGGGCCGAAGACGGCGATCCGGACGCCTCCGTGGGCGGCGTACGTGCGACCGCCTTGCGGATCCGCCGTCAATGCGCTCAGGGGCAGCGGCGGATCGCCCGCGGGGGCGACATGCAAGAGGGCGTCGAGGTCCGCAACTGCATCGCGGGACACGAGGCGAATGCCCCCGTCGCTTTCGCCTTGCACCCAGCCCTTGTCCGTCGAAACGACGCGCGCGGGCGTTTGGGAAAGCGTTTCCGCAGGCACGCGCATTGCCGCGGCACGCCGCTCCAGCGCGACATAGGAGCCGTTCAGCACGACAAGTCCCGCGCCGCACGCCAGCGCGACGAGGATCGCCGTGAAGCGCCGGGCAGGGGACAGGAGAGGCGCGTCGCTCATGTTCACTCCGCCTTGTACAGCGATGGGTCCGCCTCGGGATGATCGAGGAGGGACATCGGCATGCCGTTTTTCCTCAGGGCTTCCTCGACGGACGCCTCGGCGAAGGCCTGGAATCGTTTCGCCCCCTCTTCGCAGTCGATGCGGCCCTGGATGATCTGAACGAGTATCTGACGCGCGTCCTGGGTGAGGCGGCTTCCCTGCGGCGCGAGACCGAACAGGCGGTTGACGTCGTTCTCGGCATTGCCGATCATAGCATAGACGGCGTTCATGCGCTCATATTTCTCGGGGATTTTCACGCCGCGCACCATGAGCTTGCCCGCAGGCCGGAATTCTTTCTCGGCGATAGAACCATCGATGAACGCTTGATGTCCCGGCGCGGACAGCCAGAACATGACGAAATCAACGCAGCGATCGATCTGGGGTTGGTTTTTCGCGACGATGCTGACGTAAGCGCCCGCTGAGGATTCGATGCTGCGCGCGGGAGCCTTCACGAGCGGACCAGTGAGGGAGGGCGGCTCGAACGTCGCCCATCGGAACGCGCGCAAGGGGCCGGACGCGCCTTTGTGATTGCGCAGATCCTCCATGTCCTCGTCGATCTGCGGCAGCAACCACGTGCCATCCAGGTGGATCGCCGCGTCCTGACGCACGAACAGACTATAGGGGTCGGCCCCCGCGCCCGCCTGCTCCACGAGAAAATCCGGCGGGGTATACCGCGCGATTTCCTTCATGCGTTCGAGGAACTCGACGAACTCCGGCGTGTCGTAGCGAATGATGCCTTTGTGTATCGCCCGTTCCAGACGCATGAGGTTGAGGGTGGGAAGGGCGCTGTTGAAGGGGTCGGCGGGATCGTATTTCCACACGCCGTCCGTTTCCGGATTGAAACACCAGTCGCCGGGTTGGGCGCGCAAGTGCTCGATATGCGGACGGCTGTACTGGTCCCACAAAATTTCGGCGAGCCATTGGTAGTAGCGGGAGTCAAAGCGGAGCGTGGTCGGTATCTTGCCCGCCGCTTGAATCTTTGCGCACACGTCCATGAACTCGGGCCACGTTTTCGGCGGCGACAGGCCCAGGCGCTCGAACATATCGACGTTGTAGAACCACATGATGTGGACGGCCTGCGTAGGGAGCATGCTGCGGATGCCCAGGGTTGTCCTGAAAACGCTGAAGTCGAAATCGAGGTCCTGGTCCCAGCGATTGCCCGTGTAAGGATTGACACAGCGGCGGTAGTAGTCAAAGTTGACATAATGCGCGTAGCCGACACAGTAGTTGCCCGAGACGATGTCGGGGCGGGGCTTGCCCGAAGCAAGCTGCGTGCTGAGCCACGTGGGGTAATTGTCGCTGCCGCCGACGCTGCCGCCGGTGACCTCGATCTTGATGTCGACGTCCGGCTGGAACTGTTTGTACGCCTTCGCCAAGGCGCGCAGCCCCGCCGTCTGCGTGGGATCGCCGACGGTGGCGATAACGATGGAGCCGGAATAACGAGGGCGTTCGGCGGCGTGGGCCATCGCGCACAGGACAAAAGCCGCCAAGCATGCACTGCACGCCATGACGCATACGTTCGCCCGTAGCCGTGTCCGCATTGACAATGCCCCCCGGCTCATCCCGCTTGAAACCCAATGCCGCGATTCCGACGAGAGACGCTCCCATCCGCACGATCGAGTCGGGAGTCACAAACGAAAACGCCCTCGCCTTTTCCCCAGCGGCATTATACACGCTCCCGGAACCCATGGAAAACCCGGGAGACGATGAATCAGGCCCCCTCCCCCCGATCCGAGGCCACGCAAGTATTTTTTGTGCAGAAGATTTTTCTTGTATACGGGAGAAAAATGTGATATAAGTACGTACATGGGGTGCCGGGGTTGGCGCCCAAACAACAGATAGACGTGTGGGATAGACGGTCAAGTTTCCAAGAAAACCCTTCAAAAAGAACCAGTCCGGCCTGACGCTCTCCTTTGGTCCCTTCGCCATGAGTAGCAAGATCATCTTCGAGCGTGCGGTGCTACCAGGGGCGAAGAAAATTGCGAAAACATCGAGAAACAGACCCAAAAGCCTTCCACTCATCCGCTTTCGCGCGACGAACGCATCTGTTTTGTCTATGCCATGGGGGCAATTCCTTGCGTCTGAGTCTGACGCAGGGTTATTTGTTGGGAATGTGACGTGAAGGAGATGTCAGCATGAATATTTACGTGGGCAACCTGTCGTACAGCACAACGGAAGATGACTTGCGCAACGCCTTTGAGGCGTATGGGCAAGTGAACGCCGCCCGGGTCATGATGGATCGCGAGACGGGCAAGCCGCGCGGGTTCGGATTTGTCGAGATGGCCGATGCGAATGAAGCCCAGGCCGCGATTGCCGCCTTGAATGGCCAAGACCTCCAGGGCCGCACCCTTAAGGTCAACGAGGCGCGTCCCCAGGAAGATCGGCGTGGCGGCGGCGGCGGCGGCGGACGCGGCGGCTACGGTTCGCGTGGCGGCGGCGGCGGTGGCGGCGGCTACGGTTCGCGCTGGTAACAGGCGGGCTGTTTGTAATAGCTGGAATGGGCTGGAACGCCTAACGGAATGCCGGAGTAGGTGGTTTGCGTGCGGAGGTCCGGCCGGACATATCGGGTAACGCCCTCGAAATGAGGGAAGAAGACAGAACAGGAGAAAAGAGATGAACATCTACGTCGGCAACCTCTCGTACAGCACCATGGACAGCGACCTCCAAGCCACTTTCGAGCCTTTTGGCACGGTCACGTCCGCTCGCGTCATCATGGACAAGGTGACGGGGCGTTCGCGCGGTTTTGGTTTCGTCGAAATGGCGAACAACGAGGAAGGCAAGGCGGCGATTGCGGCGATCGACGGCAAGGAATTGCAAGGCCGCGCGCTCAAGGTCAACGAGGCGCGCCCGCAGGAAGATCGTCGCAGCAGCGCGCCGCGCGGCGGATCGCGTGGCGGCGGCTACGGCTCGCGCTGGTAACCGGAATCGGACGTTAACAGACTCGACGCTTCCTTTCGTCTCGCGACGAAAGGAAGCGTCTTTCTTTTGGATTCACGGATTCGTCTGGTCGCGTCGCGTCAAAAGAGTCGATCACTTTTCCGCGGCCAGGACCTGCGCGACGTCCTCGGGCGACGGCGGCTCCGTGTCCCAAAAATGTCTTTGCCTGCCGTCCTCGACCAGGAAAAAGCGTGGCGGCGCACTGCCGATAAACGTCATGAACGTCAGCGCGTCAATCGCGAGCCAAGGGAATTCAGGCGCGGTCTGAAGCAGGAAGGCATCGATTTCGCTCGAAGATCCCATCAGGAGAGCCACGACAGGGGGCATGCCGGGCATCTTCCCGAAATCGTTCAGGACGGCGACCGACGCGACGCAGTGCTCGCACGAAGCGCTGAGCATGGCGACCAGGAATTGGCCCTCGCCGAGATCGACGCGGCGCTCGGGGCGCTCGAAGACAAACTGGGCGAAGGGCCGGTCGCTGGATGCGTGCGAACGGTCTGACCTCGCGGGGACCGGAGACGCCGTGGCGGTGGCATATACGCCGACGCCCAACACGATGACGCCGCATATGACGGCGACGGCGATCCGTGCGGCCATCGCCCGCGGCGCGGAGGACGCGGCGCGCCAGAACCCTTTCGCCCATCCCCGCCAGACGGCCGCCATCAAGCCCATCATGACGATGTTTTTGAGGATGGAGGGCCCCGGCGCCAGTTCAATGTATTTCCCGAAACAACCGCAATCGGCCAATCCCTGAAAGCGCCAGGCATATAGGATCAGCGCGCTGAACCCCAACAACATGGCTTCGGTGGCGGGATACAACAAGCCCCGAAAGCGGAATCCGGCCACCATTGCCGCGCCCAACAACGTTTCCGCGATCACGCTCCCGTATGCGGCCAGTTCCACCCAAAAAGGATCGCGCACGATGCCATAGGCCGAAACCTGGACGGCAAACGAGGTCATATCCAACGCTTTTAGCGCCGCCGCGCCGACAAAGGTCGCACCGACCAGAATCTCCACCCATCGCAATACGGTCTTCATGTCGAATGCCTCCGCTCCGTTTTCGGAATCGAAAAACATTTTTGTCGTTCCTTTCTATTTAAGACCAGCCTTGCCGAGAATGCAAACCATTTCCATCGAATCCAGGCGCGATTGCCACGGTCCGCGCGCATGCGTATCATCGAAGCGCGCGGGCGGCGCGAGACCGTTCCGCGCCCGAACCGATGACAGGGGGATGCATCCGTGCCGGCGCTGAGCGTGGTGATGATCGTCAAGAACGAAGCGCATTGCATTGGGCAATGTTTGGAGGGCATTCGCGATTGCGCCGATGAAATCGTGATCGGCGACACCGGATCGACGGACGACACCGTCTCCATCGCGCAGGGACATGGGGCGCGCGTGTTTCCGCTGACGTGGAACGATGATTTCTCCGAGGCGAGAAATCGCGTGATCGGGGCGGCGCGCGGCGATTGGCTGTTGCATCTCGACGCGGACGAAGTGGTCGATCCGGAGGGATCGCGCCGTCTGCGCGGCGTGGTGGACGCGGATGGGGCCGGCGCGGACGCGATTGAGGTGACGCTGGCCAACTACTGCGACGATGTGCGCGCGTGGCGCTGGGTCCCCGTTGTTCCGGGCGATCCGATGGCGCGCGGTTTTTCGGGATATATCGCGGCGCGATTGCTGCGTCTGTTCCGCAACGGGCGCGGCTTCGAGTACCGCGATCCCGTGCACGAAAACATCACGGAAAGCGTCCTCGAGCGAGGCGGGGTCATTCGCCCGGAAGACATCGTGATCCACCATTACGGCTATCGCCCCGGCAATGCGCCCGACCCCGCAAAGGCGCGTTTCTATCTGGCGCTGGGCCGCAAAAAGACCGCGTTGCGCCCGCAGGATCCCAAGGCGTGGCACGACCTCGCCGAACAGACGCTCGCATGCGGCGACGCCGACGAGGCGGAGGCGGCCTGCCGCAAGGCTCTTGCGATCGATCCGCTGCACCTGGGCGCCGCCACGACCATGGCCAATATCCTGCTGAACCGGGGCGACCTGCTTGAGGCCGAGGCCCTGTTCCGGCGGCTCGAAACGGCCGGCGTCACGCCGCCGCATGTCGTTTTGACGCTCGGCGCGATCGCGTGCCGCCTCGGACGCCTCGCCGAGGCGCGCGCAAGGCTCGATGCGGTGCTTGACGCCGTTCCCGGAAACGTGATGGCGCGCTATTATCTGGCGCGCACGCTGGACCGGATGAACGATGCCGCCGGAGCCCGGGCGCAGCTTGAGGCGGCCGTCGCGCACGCGCCGTCGTTGAGCGAGTTCCGGGACTATGTTCAGGCGCATGCGCTGCGTTGCGAGGGGAAGACGTGTTTTGCCGCGGGCGATCTCGCGCGGGCGTTGCGGGCCTTGGTCGCTTCGTTGCGCCTCGAGCCGGAGGACCCGATCACGCACAACGATCTCGGGGTCGTGCTGCACGCGATCGGCGACGATGCGCGCGCCCGGGCATGTTTCGAGCGGGCGCTCAAGCTCGCGCCGGGCATGCCGCAAGCCATCGAGAATCTGCGAGGGCTGCCCGAGAAGGAATAAGGGATGGACGAGGCGGGATCGCGCGCCCGGCAGTTCCCTGTCTCTCTTCGCGCATTTGTTTGGCCGCTCGGTGTACAGTATCATGATGAGGCGGCCCGGCATGGGTTTCCGGGCGAAAACCAAGCGTTGGCCCCTTCATTCGTGCATACGCGAAAGGAAACGGCATGGACCTTGAGTCGCTATTCGCTCTCGTCTCGAAACAAGGGGCGTCCGACCTGTTGGTCAGCGCGGGGGCTCCGCCGATGCTGCGCATCAACGGCAAGCTGTTGCGGACGCGCGACGAGATATTGACGCCCGAGGCGACGCGCGAAATGATCTTTGCCATCCTGACGAAGGAGCAGAAAGATCATTTCGAAAAGCACAAGGAACTCGATTTTTCCCTGGCGGTCGGGCGCAAACACCGGTTCCGCGTGAACGTGTACCTGCAAAAACAGGCGGTTACGGCGGCGTTTCGCCCGATTCCCGAAGACATTCCTTCGCTGGACTCGTTGGGGCTGCCGCCGATTGCGCGCGAATTCACCTTGGCCGCGCAGGGGCTTATCCTGGTGACCGGCCCCACCGGTCACGGCAAGACCACGACCCAGGCCGCCATGATCGACCTTGTCAACAACACGCGCGAATGCCATGTCATCACCGTGGAAGACCCCATAGAATTCATCCACCAGCACAAACGCAGCATCGTCGATCAGCGCGAAATCGGCGGCGACACGCACAGTTTCGGCGCGGCGTTGAAATACGTGCTGCGCCAGGACCCCGACGTGATTCTGATCGGCGAGATGCGCGACCTCGAAACCATCCAAGCCGCGTTGCGCGCCGCGGAAACGGGCCACCTTGTCCTCGCCACGTTGCACACCAACGACGCCGTCCAGACGGTCGACCGCGTCATCGATGTGTTTCCGGCCGAACAGCAGCAACAGGTGCGCTTCCAGCTGTCCATGACGTTGCTGGCGGTCATGTCACAACGCCTGCTGCCGCGCGCCGATGGCAACGGCCGCATCCTCGCGTGCGAACTCTTGCGCAACAACAACGCCGTCGCCAATCTCATCCGCGAGGGCAAAACGCACCAGGTGTACAGCATCATGGAGACCAACGTGAAGGAAGGCATGATCACCATGGACCGTTCGGTGCGCGATCTCTATCTCAACGGCCTTATCTCATACGATGACGCTGTCGGCCATGTCCGCAACGTCAAAACCCTCATGGAAGCCAGCCCCGCGCGCTGACCCGCAGACAACAGACGCCGTTCGCGGCATTCGCGGAGACTCCGATCGTGCGACTCGTAGACGCCCACTGTCATCTCGAGAGCGAGGAGTTCGCGGGCGCGCTGGACGCCGTCTTGGCGCAGGCCCGGGAAGCCGGCGTCGTGAAATGCGTCACGGCGGCGGTTGCGCCGGACGAGTGGGAACGGTCGCTCGCCCTGGCGCGCGCGTATCCGGAGATCGAATGCGCGCTGGGGCTGCATCCCTGGCGCGCGCATCCTGCGGAGGCGGCGCGCCTCGACGATTTGCCCGCGACGGCGCGACGCGGCGCCATCGCCATCGGCGAGATCGGTCTCGACGGCAAGATTCACGACCCGCCGCTCGCCGCGCAGACCCTGTGCTTCGAACAGCAACTCATCGTCGCCAAGGAACTCGACTTGCCGGTGGTGCTGCACTGCCGCGGCGCCTTCAACGAGATGCTTCTCGTCCTGCGTCGCATTGGCGCGCCCCGCGCTGGCGGCGTCATCCACGCATTTGGCGGGAGCGTCGAATGGGTCGAAGCCTTTCTGCCGCATCGGCTGTCGTTCTCGATGGGCGCTTCGCTCACCTATCGCAACAGCGCCAAACGCAAGGAGGCGCTTCGGCGCATCTACCCGGACCATCTCCTGCTCGAAACGGACAGTCCCGACATGCCCCCTGTCGAGGTTCGCGAACGCCCCAACGTTCCTGCCAACATCCGCTTCAACCTGCGCGCCGCCGCGGAGACGCTGGGGCTGCCGGAAGAAGACATTGCCGCACAAACGACGCGCAACGCCGCGCGCGTGTTCCGGTTGGAGACGTAACCATGCGCTTCTCTCGCACCGAACTGCTGGTAGGCAAAGAAGGCGTGGAGCGTCTGGCGCGCGCGACCGCCGTAGTGGCGGGTTTGGGGGGCGTAGGCGGCTACGCCGTCGAGGCGATGGCGCGCGCCGGGATTGGGCGCCTCATCCTGATCGACTGCGACGCGGTCGAACTCAGCAATATGAACCGGCAAATCATCGCGATCGACGGCGCGACGGGGCGTCCAAAAGTGGACGTGGCGCGCGAACGCGTCCTGGCGATCAACCCGGGCGCCTGCGTTGTGGCGCGGCGCGAGACCATCTTGCCGGACAACGTCGATGCGCTGCTTCCGGAAGGAACGTTCTACGGCATCGACGCGATCGACAGCGTGCATTCGAAAGTTCATTTGATCGCGGCGTTTCGCCGGCGGGCTCGAGGATTCGTCTCGTGCATGGGCGCGGCGAGCCGCTTGTCGCCGACGGGATTCGTCGTTGCGGACATTAGCGACACGGAGCACTGCCCCTTGGCGCGCGCCGTGCGGCGGCGGCTGAAACAACTTGGCATCGTTCGTGGGGTTCGATGCGTTTATTCACGCGAGAACCGCGGAGGCGCGACGGAACCGCCGGAAGGCGCGCCCCTGCCTCAGCACGGCAAGCGGCGCATTCAAGGCAGCATTTCCTACGTTCCCGGCATCATTGGATTGATGGCCGCCGGCGTGATCATTCAGGATATTTTGGAGTTCTCGAGCCCGCCCGAACCCGGTATTGAGGAAGTCCATGAGCCGTTGGATCGCATCGACCCCTAGAGGGGCTTCGTTCGCAGGCTCTCCCGCACAACGGCGTCCGGAGACGTTGCGGCGTTGGGCGAAGGGAGGAGCCCTCGTATGTATCGCCGCATTGGCCGTATTCCTGCGCGCGCCGCATCTCGCCGACCGTCCCATGCACGGCGACGAGGCGAACCAGGCGTTCAAGGCGGGCATCCTGCTGGAAACGGGCCGATATATGTACGATCCCCAGGACCACCACGGCCCGACGTTGTATTATGCCACGTTGCCTGCGGCATGGGCGCTGGGCCGCCATACGTTGGCGGACATGACGGAATCTCTTTGCCGGAGCGTGCCGCTGGCGTTCGGCATCGGCGTCCTGGCGACGGTCGCGTTGCTGGCGGAGGCGACGGGATGGGGCGCGGCGTTGATCGCGATGGCCTTGCTTGCCATTTCTCCTTCGATGGTGTTTTACAGCCGCTATTACATCCAAGAAATGTTGTTGGTCTTTTTCACGGCCATGGCGTTGGGATGCGGATGGCGGCATGTGCGCGCGAGGGGCGATCGAAACGGCGCTCCGGCGCAGGATCGCGGCGTGGAACGGGCCGCGCTGGGGTGGGCGATTGCCTTTGGGGCAAGTTTGGGGCTGATGCATGCGACGAAAGAAACCTGCGTGTTGGCGTTCGCGGCGATGGCGATTGCGGGTCTGGCGGTTGTGTGGCGAATGCCGAGGCGCATGGAGGAGGCGGTCATTTCCCCAGGGCGGCGCGGTCCAAGCCGTGCAACGACGCACCTTGTCGCCGCGGTTGTTGCCGCCCTTGCGGTCTCTGCGCTTTTCTTTTCCTCCTTCGGGAGCCATCCTCGAGGCATCCTGGACTCGGCGCTGGCGTATGCCGCGTATTTCCATCGTCTCGAAGAAGCGGGGCCGCATACAAAGCCATGGCATTACTATCTCGGATTGCTGACGTACAACCGCTACGGGCGCGGCCCTGTGTGGAGCGAGGCGGTCGTGGTCCTATTGGCGTTGGCGGGCATCGTGCGCGCCTGGCGCGATCGCGCTGCAACGCGTCCCGCCGCATTCATGCGATTCCTGGCGATCTACGCGATCGCGCTGCTCGCGATCTACTCGGCGATTCCCTATAAGACGCCGTGGTGCGTGTTGTCTTCGTTGTATCCGCTCGCCCTTCTGGCGGGATATGGCGCGGCGGGGCTGTGGCGCGTCGCAAAAGGAAAGGTCGTTCGCGCCGCCGGCAGCGTATTGCTGGCGTTTGCCGCGGCGCATCTGCTCGTGCAGGACGTGCGCGCCACGGGGCGCTACGCCGCCCATCCGGCCAATCCCTACGTCTATGCGCACACATCCGGGACATTCATGAAGCTTGTCGAACGCATCGATTCTCTCGCGGCGATCGCGCCGGAGGGCAAAAATCTCGCCATTCGCGTCATGGTTCCGCCGTTGGACTATTGGCCGTTGCCGTGGCACCTGCGCGGATATTCGCGCGTAGGTTATTGGGCGAACCCTCCCGACGAGGTGGATGCGGCGATTGTCGTGGTCGCGCCGGCGTATCAGGCGGACGTGGAACGGCGCATGAAGGCGCATTACGCGATGGAGTATCACGGGGTGCGACCCGGCGTCATCGTGGCGGTTTACGTCGAGGCGCATCTCTGGGAGACGTTCCTGCGCAACGCGACGTAGCATTGCGGGCGGCGCGTTTTCGCACAGGATATCATGCGGGGCGGCGCGCTTCGAGTGTATACGCATCGAACCAAATGACGCATGACGTTGACGACGAATCCGGTTCTGGCCCGGCCGGCCGGCGGAGCGACACGTTCACGCGGGTCACGTGCATGGGAACATCGAAGTCCAAAACGAGTGGCGTCCATTCCCGAGTTCCCGTCACCCCTTCGCTGAAGCGCAGGAACGACTGCCATCCATGCACGGCATCGGCCACTTCGAGCCGCGCCCCCGCGCCCCCGACCTGCTCCGTTTTGACCCATCCCGTCAAACGATAGGCCTTGCCGGGCGTCACGCTCACCGTCTGGGGCGCATAGAAATCCATCGAAGCAGGCAACGTCACTTTCAACGATCGATGCCCCTCAACGCAGTCTGACTCGTCCGGCGTCGCCGTCACTCCCTGCTGCGGATCGGCCCAATACATCCAGGCGGGATCGCGATCGAAGCTCCCGTTGCGCAACAGCGAGTCCGCCGCGCAATCCACAACCACATCATCGACCCACAACGTTCCCGTGCGCGGCTCTCCTTCGCGAAACGCCGCCCGGAACGCCATGCGAACGTCGCGCGTTCCTTCCGGCGCGACGAATTCCACCGCCTGCTGTTTCCACTCCTCCGTTCCCGCCATCGGCTTGCCCAGCGCCAGAGGAAGCCCGCCTTGCCGGGGTTCGACGACGAAGCCCATGCCTGCAGGGGGCGCGTCCAGGCAACGCGTCCAAAACGAGACGCGGTAGCGCACGCCCGGCAACACCCGGAACTCCTGCGACAATGCATCGGATTGGGAAGCGTCCAGCGTCCAGCGCAGCGCGTGACGCCCCTCGATTTTTTCGAGGGGATCGACAACAACGGCATGGGCGTCGCAAGTCCACCCTTCCAGGGCGTTCGCGTCGGACTCGAACCCTCCGTTCCTGGCGATCGAATGGGCGCCGCCCTCGCGATAGCCGCGGATGCCGCCGCGTTCCCGCAATAGGCGAGAAAGCCGCCTCATGGCATCCTCGCGGCTCGGCGGCCAATTCAGCCCCAGCGCAAACGAGCGGCGGTAACAGTCGATGGCGTTGTCCGTCCGCCCCTGGTCTTCGTAATCCAGTCCTTGTTGAAGGACCGCCGCAGGCTCGATAGCCGCCATATGCGCGACCGCATCGCCGCCGCGCCAATACGCCACGCCCCCTAACGCCGTCAACGCGGCAACCGTCGCGATAGTCACCCCGAACAACACGCGCCGCACCTCGTCGACGCTCGAACGGGATGTCTCGGGCGCGCGGTCATGTTTTTGCGTAAACGTCAAGAAAAACCCCTCGTTGCAACGCCAACTTCCAAATCGTTGCGTTTTCGCCGATCATAGTAGTGCACCCGCAGAACAGCCGCAACTTGCGCGCGCCGTTTCTCTTTCGGCATAGCGCCTGAGAATACAGGCGGGCATGCCTGTGGATGGGGTTAAGGAAAAGCGACGTTACGGAGATCGGCAAAGACGATCCAGGATTTGGTCGATCCCGGAACGCGGGCGCAAGCCCAGGCGCCGTCGGGAGAGACGAACACGCGCGGCAACACGCCGGCATCGAGAGACGTAATCTGGATGCGTCGGTATTGGGGCGCCGCTTCGACGGCCCATATCTGCATCGTGTTGTTGGAATCAGGCGCCGCCACGACCAGGTAGGCGCCGGAAGGATGCCACGCCGCGGCGCGTCCGCCGCCCAACAGGAAAGGCGCGATGGAGGCATCGATTGGGGCCGCGTACACGTTGCCATCGTCTTGGCAGTATGCGACGGAACGCCCATCGGGGCTGAACGGCGAGGCGGGCATGGCCAGAATATTTCCCTCGGCGATGGTTCGGACTTGTCCCTTGGCGTCGCCGCTGGCGATGACCCGGAGGGAGGAACGTCCGGATTTGCCTTCTTCGACAAATGCAATCGTGGCTCCATCGGGCGAGTAGTGAACCGAGCGGATGGCCGGACCGGGGCGTGTCAGGGGCGCGTCCGGTCCGTCGAGGGCCCATTCCGTCAAGATGCTTTGACCGGTGGGCAAGGAGAGCGCGCAGGCGATTTGTCTGCCATCGCTCCGGACCGATGCCGCGGCGATTTTGGCCGGATCGATGGGCGCATAGGGGCCTAGGGCGCTGTTTCGCGCCAATACCTGGGGAAAACGGCTTTTGTCGGGCGCGCACGGGGCCAGGGTCAGCATGGCCACGCGTTCTCGCGGGTTCACGATGCGAAAAAGCAGACTCTCACTCGGGGCGATCGCGAGCATATCCACGACCGGCATGCCGCCCCCCCCGCCGTGCGGCGTCGGAGCGAACACCCACGTTCCCTGGGCCGTGTTTGGTTCCAGCAGCGCCATGGCCTCGTACCCGTCCCACTTGGAGGCGGAGTTGCCTTGCATGGCGACGATCAGTCTCTGCGATCCAAGCCAGCCCACGGGCTGAACGTTGAAATCGAGCATCTGCAGCGAAGCGAATTTGGTTGTCGGGCTATCCGAATAAAACTGCGCCAGATTCCCCTGGCTGGTCCAACTTTCCGGGCGTCCCTGAAAGGAGGACGCCGGATATCGGCGATCGTGCGCGCTGGTCGTGATAATTCCCGCCATGGTCGTGAATGCGACAAACGCGGCGGCGCTGATCCAGGCGATGGCTTGCACCCAAACCGGCAAATCCCACCAGCGGGTCCAAATTCGCTTGGCCAACGCTTTGAGGGTGCGCGATTGTCCCTCGTCTGTGGTCGCCTTGGCCGCGCCCGACGTGTCCATCGTATGGCGGAACGCCTCGAGGGCCTCGCTCAGGGAAGATTCCGTTTCGTCGAGGGGACGTCCCGCGCGCACGCGGGCGATGGCTTCGCGAGCGATGCGCGGCGTGGCGGGACGGTCTTGCGGGCGCTTTTCAATGAGATAGGCGACAAGCCGCTCGACGTCCTCGGGGATGCCCTGCACGAAATCGCTCAGGCGCGCGGGCGGCGCGAAGATGATCTTGTTGATGAGATCGACGGAATTCTGCGCTTCGTACGGCAACCGCGCTGTCATCAATTGAAACAGCACGACTCCCAGAGAGTAAATGTCGCTCGACAGCGTGATCTCTTCGTTCCGGCAGCGTTCCGGCGACATGTAATGGGGGGTGCCGATGCGCGTGCCATCGACCGTGAGCTGGGTGTCGGCAGTCAGGATTTTGGCGACGCCGAAATCGGTCACATAGGCATGGTCGCCCTCGTCGATGAGAATGTTGGCGGGCTTGATGTCGCGGTGGACGATTTTCGCCTCGAAGGCGCACACGAGGGCGTCGGCCACCTGTTCGCCGATGGCCAAGGCGCGTTTCCAGTCCATCCGCCCTTCTTCCTGAAGCACCTGACTCAGGGGACGCCCCTTGACGTAATCCATCGCGATGTAGGGCGTATCGCCGACGATGCCCACCGAGTGGATGTGGACGATGTTGTGGTGCGAAAGGCTCGCGGCGGCCCGGGCTTCGCGCTGAAATCGGGTCACGAGATGCGCCTGCGATCGCAGTTCCTCGCGCAAAAGCTTCAGGGCCACCTCGCGTTCGAGCGCCAGATCGATCGCCAGATACACCACCCCCATTCCCCCTTTGCCCAAGGGGCGAATGAGTTCGTAGTTCCCAAATTGAGTGTGCCCCGCCCCATTCTCTTTTCCGTTAAGCATCGGGACGGTCCTCCCAAGCGGCGGACGACACGACGCGGAACACGGCCAGGTCGACCAACACGATGCTCGACACGCTGTTTGACCCGGCCGCCGCGACGGCAAGCCACCTACCGTCTTGAGAAAGCGACAAACTCGATCCGATGGCTCCGGGCGCCTCCAACAGGGAGGTGCGCAGACTGGGGTCTTTCACGTCGATGCGCCACAGGCAGGTCGTCTGCTCCGTCGCGTCGTTGGCTCCGGGCGCCACTACGATGACGTAGGCCCCGGACTGGTGCCAGGAGCCCGGACCGAGTTGTCCGCGTCCCAGGCGAACGCGGACGTTGCCCGTCTCGATATCGACAATGCGCAAGTCCGCCCACGGCGAATCGTCCGTGCGAACCCCCAACAGGATCTGTTGCCCGCTGGGACTGAAACAGTAGTTGACGTCAAGGTTGCCAATCGCTACGGGCGTTCCGTTTCCTTCGGGCTTTGCCGTCGAGGGCCAAAGCACCCAAAGCTGGCGCTGGCCTTGCTGGGTCTCGCGGATGTAGCCGAGCATGTTGCCGTTGAACGAATAGCGCACCGTTTCGGGAAGGATGCGCCCCTCGCATTTGGTCAGCCGGGGACCAATTTGATCGAGGGACTCGGAACGCAGGTCGCGTTCGACCAAGTAGTTGAAGCCGCTATGAAAATCGTTCAACGCCAGGCAGGCCCGCGTCCCGCTCGGGTGCAGCGTCGCGCCGCCCAACGTTGACGCATCCCAGGGCAAACCGCTGCCGGGACGCCACAGAACTCCGTCGAAACGGCCCAACACCGCCAGGTCTGGCCGAGACCTATCCGCTTGCTGCGCCAACAGCGCCAGCTGGCTCTTGTTGCGACCGCGAGGCCAGGGGACCGTTTTGAGCAAATGCCGGGGACCCAGCGCATACATCCGGGGCAGGGTTGTCTTCCAATATTCCGGGGTTTCCGCCGGCAGCACAGGCGACGCCAAATTGATCGCCGCGTGCTCGACGGGATCGATGGCAATGATCCCCTCGCCGCCGTAGGCGAGGGTCGTGGGAAGACCCGTGGCCCGCGCCAGGAGCAGGGTCCGGGCCCGGTTCCAGGACAGTTCGGAAATGGAAAAAGGGGCATTAGGGGCCAGCAGGGCCCGCTGCACGCCCGGAGCCAGTTCCTCGAGGGTGACCATGCCGGCGGCGGGGGCGGGCGGCGGAATGGGCTGCGGCAATAAGCTCCACACCAGAAGGATGGCGCCTCCCGCCCACAGCAACAGCGACGCGATCAACACCGCCACAACGGACATGGCGAATGACATGGCGTTCTGATTGTCTCGGACTCCCCCCGGCCCCCCGGTCTGATGCCCGGGGTGTCGCGAACCGCGCGTCGTGGAGATCGAAATGTCGTTGTATTCGCGGATAAATGCGGCCAATGCGGCGGGAATGGCCGATCGTCCGCCCCGTTCGACTTGAAGCCGGTCGATGGTCTGACTCACCACCCGGGCGGAAGGAGGGCGATCGTGGGGCTTTTTTTCAAGGAGATGCGCGACCAGTCGCGCCACGTCGTCCGGCACTTCCGGGATGATCCGGTTCAGCCGCGGAGCCGGATCATTGGTGATTTTTTTGATGAGGGCCATGGGCGTTTCCGCCTCGAACGGCAACTCGCACGACATCATTTGGTACATCGTCACGCCAAGCGCATAGAGGTCCGCCGAGAAGGTCACTTCCTCGCCGGCCACCTGCTCCGGGGCCATGTACTTGGGCGTGCCCGCAAACGCCCGCGAATCGGCCTGATCGGGCTGCCCCGTCCGAATCCGGGCAATGCCAAAATCCGTCAGATGCACTTTGCCCTGCTGATCCAGCAAGATGTTCGCGGGCTTGACGTCGCGATGCACCACGCCCTGCGAATGCGCGCAATCCAGCGCGTCAGCGACCTGGTGCGCGATGTACAAGGCCGTCGTCCAATGAACCCGGCCTTTCCGGCGCAAAAACCGGTCCAGGGTCTCGCCCGCGATGTATTCCATCGCAATATAGGGCGTGCCTTGCTCCACGCCCGCGGAATAGATGCGCACGATTCCAGGATGGCGCAACGGGGCGGCGGTTTGGGCTTCGTGATGAAAGCTTTTGACCAAGGCCGGGTTTTGCGCGGTGGAACCCAGAAGCACTTTCAGCGCAACCTGGCGCTTTAGGGCGACGTCGCGGGCCAGATACACGGTGCCCGTAGCGCCTCGCCCGATAAGGCTGATCACCTCGTATCCCCCCAAGGTGGTCCCTATGAGGGAGGCGTGTCCGTGTGATGCCCCTGACATACTGCGAAAAATGCTCCCCGCGTGAAGCGCCACGACCCGTGCGCTGCCTGACAGTAATGAATCTAGCACGGCGCCTTGATGCTGTCAATAGAGATTTGAAGCGTCGCGCGGCGCGTTGCGTCGGCAAAACAAAAGCGAGGGAACCTTCCTGGAAGATTCCCTCGCAACTCCGTTGTCCGTCGCCAGACTACCGTCCGTATACTTTCTTCATGTCCTCAAGCGTCATCTGCTTGTAGTCGCCGGCGTGGCCAGCCTGCCCAAAGGCCTTCATGCGATCGACATACACGTGGTACGCGGCCTCCCGCGCGGGCTTCAAATAATCGCGCGGATCGAATTTTTCGGGATGCTCGACGAAAACCTTGCGGATGGCGCCCGTAATGGCGAGGCGGCTGTCGGTGTCCACGTTGATTTTGCGTACGCCGTGCTTGATGCCGTCCTGGATTTCCGAAATCGGGATGCCGAAGGTTCCGGGCATCTTGCCGCCGTACTGATTGATGAGATCGACGAGCTCCTTCGGCACCGAACTGGAGCCGTGCATGACCATGTGGCAATTCGGCATGCGCTTGTGGATTTCGTGGATGCGTTCCATGGCCAGGGCTGGGGGGAGAATCTCGCCCGTTTTCGGATCCTTTCGCCCGGATTTGTACGCGCCGTGGCTTGTGCCAATGGCGACGGCCAAGGCGTCAAGGCCGGTCTTCGCCACGAAATCCTCCGCTTGCGCCGGGTCCGTCAAGTGCGACGCGACTTCTTCATCGCTCAACCCCGCGCCATGGCCGTCTTCGATGCCGCCCAAGCAGCCGAGTTCGCCCTCGACCGTGACGCCCAGCGGATGGGCCAATTCAACGGCCTGCTTCGTGATGGCGACGTTTTGCTCGTAGGTGTTCGGGGTCTTGCCGTCTTCGGCCAGCGATCCGTCCATCATGACCGATGTGAAGCCGAGGTCAATGGCTTCCTTGAGCGTGGCGATGCTATTGCCATGATCAAGGTGCATGGCGACGGGAATGTGCGGAAATTCCTCCGCGGCCGCCTCCATGAGTTTTTTGAGGTAGATCATCTTGCTGTACTTGAGGGCGCCGCGACTGGCCTGGATGATGACCGGGCTGTTCGTGTCGTTGGCGGCCTGCATGATCGCCTGAATCTGCTCCATGTTGTTGACGTTGAACGCGCCAACGCCATAACCGCCCTTCGCGGCTTCATCGAGAATCTGACGCATCGGCACTAATGACATGGTTTTTCTCTCCTGACGGTTGCTGCTTGCAAGGCGTTGTTGCGCGCGAGGCCCAACGCTATCTCCCCGTGCGCTTAACTCGCAAAAGCGCCGCGCCGAGGCACTCAGGGCGCAGTATAGCATGCGGCGAAAATGTAGGCAAACTGATGTCCGAGGGGGCGGGGGATGTGCTATACTCCTCAACCTTACAGGACCTGTTCACGAGGAGAATGCGGATGATGTCTGATGGTGTGCGTTCGGCCGCCGCCGCCCAAGCCGAAAAACGAGTGGAATCCTGGGGCAGCCTGGAATGGCTCGCCAGCAAGCAGATAGGGAATGCCAAGGGGCTTACGTTGGGACGCGTCATCATCAAGCCGGGCCAATGCAATCCCCGCCATCGCCATAACGCATGCGAAGAGATTCTTTATCTGCTCGCCGGCACGCTCGAACACAGTGTCGGAGAAAAAACGATCGTTTTGCGCGCCGGCGACACCTTGACGGCTCCGGCGGGCGTTTTCCACAACGCCGTCAATATCGGCGATGTCGACGCGGACATGATCGTGGCGTACGACTCGGGCGCGCGCGATTTTGAACTGGAAACGTAGCCATGCCCTATACGATCGACAACCTTACGGTCAGCCCGTGTTCGAATCCGGACATGTCCCTGGAGGACGCGCTTGCCGCCTATGCGGCCATTGGCTATCGCGCGTTCGAGGCATTCACGGGATGGGCGAAATCGGCCCTTGACATCGAACGCGACCCGGCTGAAATCCGGGCGCTTGCCTTGCGGCATCGAATGCGGTTCGCGTCGATGCATCTGCCGCCCATCGAAGACGACGTGGAGGCGTCCGCGGACCGGGCTGTGCGCGCGACCGCGTTCGCAAAGGCGCTGGGCGTTGGCGTGGTCATCTACAAGGCGACGAGCCGCCCAAACTACATCAACGGATCGGCCCGATATCTTGCCGGCATCGAAGGGCTTGGCGTCACTCCCGTGCTGCAGAACCACGCGGGCTCGCCGATCTCCACCTTGGCGGATTACCGCGACGTGATTGAAGGCATCGGCGATCCGCGCATGAAAACCTTGTTGGAAGTCGGCCACTTCCACACGATGGGGGTTTCGTGGCGGGAAGGATGCGATTTCCTTGGCGACAGCATCGCCCTTGTGCACGTGAAAGACCAGATCGGCCCGCAGTCGGTCCCGTTCGGAACCGGCGAGATCGATCTCGCCGCGCTGTTCGCGCATATGGGCGCCGCAGGGTATGCAGGCGATTTCGTCATCGAAATGGAAGTAAAGGACACGGAGAACACGTTGCGCCATCTGGCCGACGCGCTGGCGTTTTTGAAGCGGAACTGTCTGGAGCCTCGTCATGAGTGAGCCTCGTTTGTGCATCATCGGGGCGGGCAACCTGTCGACGCGCCGCATTTATCCCTACATCGGCGCGGCGGGCGCGCAACTCGTCGGCGTGTGCGATTTGGATGCCGGGAAGGCCGCCCGCAATGCGCGTTTGTGGGGCGGAACGCCCTACGGCAATGTCGACACGATGCTCGACGCCGAACGCCCCGATGGCGTGATCGTCTGCGTCGGCCCCGC
>ERZ795030.1888-NODE-1888-length-26628-cov-21.787679_pt1 | contig 26628 bp, 24 predicted proteins | sample MGYA00375122_ERZ795030 | MGnify/ENA primary metagenome ERZ795030 (study PRJEB30165, sample SAMN05720146) | activated sludge metagenome | isolation source: anaerobic digester from wastewater treatment plant | place: Japan | collected 2015-04-20 ... | reverse complement strand
GTGAGCGGCACCGCCAGCCTCGTCTATCGCTTCTGAGGCTCCCGCTGATCTAGCCCGATCAGGTTGAAAAAGCCGCCCTCGGAAGTGGGCGGCTTTTTACCGGCTTGCGGTTTTATCCATGGCGATTTCGCGTCCGCGAAATCGCTCGTTTCTGCGCTGGTTCGCCGCCTCGTTCGCTACCTTGCCAGTTGCCGTTCGAAGATGGGAATGCCGACGCGGGCGATGTGGGCGGCGACTTCGGGGTCGGTGGCTTGGTCGTGGATGATCAGGCTGAAGCTGTAGGGCAGTAGCAGGTCGTCGAGGTCTTCGTAGATGCGCCCTACGATGCGCCAGTCGAGCGCGGCGCCTTGGAGGGCCAGGTCAATGTCCGATCCGGGCTTGTGGCTTCCCTTGGCGCGCGAACCGAAGAGCACGGCACGCTCCACTTCGGGAAAACGCTCCAGCACGGTGCGCACCTTCTCAAGGGTGGCGGTGGATAATCCGTGGCTGGCGACCGCGATCATGATGACTCCTGCTGCGCGAGCTCGGCGAACTTGGCCTGAAACGCGGCGAATTCCTCCACAAAGCTCGAGGCGATGGCGTCGGCCACTTCGTGGGCGGTCTTTTCGTTGTACGTGTGGCTGCTCTTGTTGCGGGCGGCGATCATGTCCATCCATGTCTCGCCGTGCTCGATCAGGCCTTGTTTGAAGGCTTCGCGGATGGCGTCTCGCGAGCCGTACAGATTGCCGGCGCCCCGCGCTTCGAGGAAATCCTTCAAGGCATTCCACGCGAGCTCATGGGTGAATTCGAAGATATGGATGAGCCCTTGCTGTTCGAGTCCGGAGAGCTCGCGTTGCTGCGCCAATGTCGTGGCGGCAGATAGTTGGCTGAATGCCTTACCGAAGCCTTGAAGACGTTGTTTCCATCGGATCTCGGGATTCGATGCCATGCGAAACAAGTAGTGGCGGGCGTGTCCGGCTCAGCAAAAAAGAGTGCGTTGGCAGATCCGTGCCCCTGGTGGACCTCGGCCGAGTTTGCGGTGCGTCTTCTCGGCACTGGGGGGCGCAAAAAAGCCGCGCCTGGGTGGGCGCGGCTTGGGGAAAAGAGTGTTTCCTGATTACTGGACGGTGACCGGAATCGTGACTTCACCTTGGCCGTAGCCTTTGAGGTAAAGCATGCCCGTGCCTTTTTTGCCGCCCTGCACGGGGATCGTCACGCTGTTCTGGCCGGCGGGGACGACGACTTCCGGCATGATGACGCTCTCGGGCACGTCGGTGGTGACGTCGAGGAGCAGGCCGCCCTGGGCGGCCGCGTAGGGGAGGGTGAAGGTGACCGATTGCGTTTCGCCGCTGCGCAGGTGCAGCGAGTCCGGGAAGACCTGGACGTTGGTGGCATCGACGCGGAACGTGCCCACGGGCGAGTTGCCCGCGGTGCTGCCGAGCATGATCTTGTAGTTGCGGTTGGCCTCGACGGCGGGGACGTAGAAGCTGATCGCGTTGGCCGACTCGTACACGGTGCGGGCCGGGAGGTTGTCGAAATAGATGGCGTCGTTGGGCGTGAAGCCGCGGCCGAGCACGCTCACACGGGCGCCGACGGGGCCGCGGTTGACCTCAAGCGAGAGCACGTAGCGGCGGGCGATGTTGGCGTGTTGCAGCTCGGAGTAGGCCTCTTCTTTGACGAAGCCGGACCGGGCTTCGTAGAGGTACTGCACGAGGAAGTAGTAGGCGATCTCGTCGCGGCCCGGAGGCAGCTGGTAATCGAATTCGAAGAGGCCGTCGCCCATCGGGCTGGCGGGCATCGGGTAGTTTTTACCGTCGATGACGATGCTCGGCTTGATGCTCTTTTTAACGACCGAGCCTGACTTTGTCGTGACGCGCAGGGAGATCGTATAGATCTGCGACGGGTTTTCCGGCAGTGAGGGCGCGGTGAGGTTGGTGATCGAGACGGAGGTGCAGCCCGTGAGCAGCACGCCGAGAGCGATTGCGCAGCCGGCGAGGAATTTTCTCGCGAGGGAAAGAGGCTTGTTGTGCATTGAATTTTTCAGAGGAAAACCCGGGTCAATAAAGACGTGTTAGTAATGAGCGACTTCGCGACAGCGCAAGCCAAAGCTATCTCGGCGGAGTCGCTCGGGCTGTATGTGCACGTGCCGTTTTGTGCGCGGAAGTGCGATTTCTGCGCGTTTTACCAGACGCAGCCGACCGCCGAAATGGTGCGCGGGTTCCTCTCGGATATCGAGCGCGAGGCGGCGATGGTCGGGGCGTTGCGTCCGGCGGAGACGATCTTCTGGGGTGGCGGCACGCCCGGCTTGCTCGCGGCCAAAGATCTGACGGCGCTCGGGCAACGCGTGCTCCAGCTCGCCGGTGGCACTCCGGCGGAGTGGTCGGTGGAGATGACGCCGACGACCGTCACCGAGGCGCGGCTGGCGGCGCTGCGGGAGCTCGGCGTCACCCGCATCTCGATGGGCGTGCAAAGTTTTCGGGCCAACTGGCTCGACGCGCTTGGCCGGCACCACACGCGTGAGCAGATTTACCAGGCCTACGAGCGGCTCCGTGCGGCGGGTTTCAAAAGCGTCAATCTCGACATGATGTTCGCGTTGCCCGGCCAGACCGACGAGGAGTGGCTGGCCGATGTGCGCGAGGCGGTGTCGCTCGCGCCCGACCACCTTTCGACCTACTGCCTGACCTTCGAGGAGGACACGAAGCTCTGGCTCAAACTCTCGCAGGGCAAGGTGCGCCGCGATGTCGAGTCGGAGGCGCGCCTCTACACGACGACTTGGGAAACGCTGGCGGAGGCTGGCTACGCGCAGTACGAGATTTCCAACTTTGCACGGCCCGGCCACGCGTGTCTGCACAACCTCAACACCTGGCGCATGCAGGAATGGGTGGGCCTCGGCCCCTCGGCGGCGTCGCAGTATGCCGGACAGCGCGGGACCAATATCGACGATCTCGCGCGCTGGCATGACAACCTCGATGCCGGCCGTCGCGCGACGGAGGACCGGATGACGCTCACGCCAGCGCTGCTCGCCGAGGATGCGTTGATCTTCGGTCTGCGCATGAACGAGGGCGTGGACCTCGCACCGTGGCGCGTGCGCGCGCCGGAGGCGCCGTGGGCTCACGTCGAGGCGATGCTGGCGCGGCTGGCTGAAAACGACCTGGTGCTCCTCGACGGCACGCGCGTGCGGCTCTCCGCGCGCGGCCGGCTCGTCGCCGATGCCGTGGGCTCGGAAGTGATGGACGCGTTTTCCGCATAGAAAACTGCCGCCGAGGCCGGACAGATCGGCTTTGACCGGTTTCGGTTTCCCTGCCGATCTTCGCATCTCCCACACGCCATGCTGCAATCGCTCCGCATCCGCAATCTCGCCCTGCTCGAAGAGGTGTCGCTCGATTTTGAGGCCGGCTTCACGACGGTGACCGGCGAGACCGGCGCGGGCAAAAGCATCCTGCTCGGCGCGTTGAGCCTGCTCGCCGGCGAACGCGCCGACAAGACGGTGATCCGCCAGGGCGCGCCCGCGTGCGAGGTGGAGGCGTCGCTGTTTTTTGAGGACTCGCGCAAGATCGACGCCGCGCTGGAGTCGCTCGACCTGCCGCCGTGCGAGGATGGGTTGCTCATCCTGAAGCGCAGCCTGTCGCGCGAAAAGGCGCCGAAGATTTCCGTCAACGGCGGCCTCGCGACGCTCGCGGCGCTCCAGCGATTGGGCGAGCACTGGATCGATTTTCACGGGCCGAGCGAGCCGCGCCGCCTGCTCAAGGAAAGCTGCCAGCTCGAACTGCTCGACCTGTTTGCGCGCGCCGGCGACGCGTTTGCCGCCTACGAGGCGAAGTACCGCGCGTGGCGCGAGCGGGTCGCCGAGCGCGAGCGCGTGGCGCAGGAGACGAAGCTCTCGCCCGACCAGATTTCGTTTTTGGAAACGCAGCTCGCCAAGCTCGACGCGCTCGACCTGAGCGACGAGGCCATCGAGGCGCTGGAGCGCGATTTCCAGCGCATGACGCGCGCGCAGGAGTTGATCGAGCTGGCGGCGGCACTGGAGTCCGGCATCGCTGGCGAGGATGGGCTCACGCCGCGGCTCGGGCTGCTCGTGCGGCAGGCGCGGCAACTGGAGTCGCTCGATGCGGCGAGCAAGGCGCTGGCCGACCGGCTCGCGTCGGCATCGGTGGAGCTGGCCGACCTCGGTGCGGAGTTTGCGGCGCTCGGCAGCGAGTACCAGTTTGACCCTGAACAGGCCGAGCAATTGCAGGAGCGCATGAACACCTGGCTCGACGCGCGGCGCCGTCACGGCGGCGATGTCGCCTCCGTCGTCGAGGCGCGCGAGGAGATGCGCCGGAAGCTGGAAATCCAGGGCGACATCGAGGGCACACTCGCGAAGCTGGAGCGCGAAATCGCCGTCGCCGAAAAGGCCGCGCGGGCCGAGGCGCAGACGCTGCGCGCGCTGCGCGAGAAGGCGGCGCGCGAGTTGACGAAGGTGGCGGGCAAGGCCATCGCGCAGCTCGGTTTCAAGAAGGCGGATTTTCAGGTACGCGTGGTCTCGCTCGCGGAGCTCGGGCCGACGGGCGACTGCGGCGTGGAGTTTTTGTTTTCCCCCAACGTCGGCGAGGCGCCGCTGCCGCTCCAGCGTATCGCGTCGAGCGGCGAGCTCGCCCGCGTGATGCTCGCGCTCAAGACCGTGCTGGCCGACCTCGACGGCGTGCCGCTGCTGGTGTTTGACGAAGTCGATGCCAACGTGGGCGGCGAGATCGGCCGCGTGGTGGGCGAAAAGATGGCGCAGATCGCGCGCGGGCACCAGGTGCTGTGCGTCACGCATTTGCCGCAGGTGGCGGCGCAGGGGCGGAGTCATCTGCTGGTCGAAAAGGACCAGTCGAAGGATCGCGCGGTGGTGACCATCGTGCCGATCCACGACGACCGGAAGGCGCGGGTGGGCGAGCTCGCGCGCATGCTCGGCGACCGCCAGGCGAAGAGCGCGCTGGCGCACGCCGAGGAATTGCTGGGTTGAGAGAGTTTCCGCGCTTGCGCGGCTGGCGGGGGTGGCAACCCTTGGCGGCGTGTCGTCGCCCGATTCCAGTTTCGTCCATCTCCATCTCCACACCGACTACAGTCTGCTCGATGGTGCGTGTAAGATCGACCGCTTGATGGCGCGCACGGCCGAGCTGGGCATGAAGGCCGTCGCGTTGACGGACCATGGAAACATGTTTGGCGCGATCGAGTTCTACAAGGCGGCCAAGGACAAGGGCATCAAGCCGCTGATCGGTTGCGAAATGTACCTCGTGGAAAAGTCGCGTCTCGAAAAGACCGGCAAGTCCGAGGACGGCAAAAGCTACTATCACCTCGGGCTGATCGCGAAAAACCTCCAGGGCTACCAAAACCTGCTGAAGCTGGTCTCCGATGCGCACCTCAACGGCTTCTACTACAAGCCGCGCACCGACATCGACATGATCGCCAAGCACGCGGGCGGGCTGATCGGCTTCACCGGGTGCCTCGCGGGGCTGATCCCGCAGCATTTGTTGCACGACCGCTTCGAGGAGGCGCGCAAGCTCACCGCGCGGTTCACCGACATCTTCGGCCGCGAAAACTATTTCGTCGAAATCCAGGACCACGGCATCCCCGAGCAGCGTAAGATCATCCCCGGCCTGCTCAAGCTCGCTGAGGAGTTCAACCTGAAGGTCATTTGCTCGAACGACGTCCACTACGTCACCGCCGCCGACGCCGGTCCGCACGACGCCACGCTCTGCATCCAGACTGGCTCGAAACTCGGCGACAAGGACCGGATGCGTTTCAGCCACCCGGAATTTTATCTGAAGTCGCGCGCGGAGATGGAGGCGATCTTCGGCGAGGTGCCGGAGTCGATCACCAATACCTCGCTCGTCGCGGAAATGTGCGATCTGGCGATCCCGTTTCCCAAAGGCTCCGAGCGTTACCCGCGTTACCCGCTGCCGCCGGAGGTCAAGGCGCAGTACAGCCCCGAGCAGTACCTGGTGCAGCTCTGCATCGAGGGCTTGCAACGGCGCTACCAGGTGGACCACGACACGACGGCGGTCCGCCCCAACGTCGCCGAGCGCCTTGCCAAGCTCACCAACCTGCCGCCCGGCGAGAAGCCGAAGGCGCCCGACTACAGCGGCCTCGATCCGGCCGAGCTACTCGTGCTGCGTATGGGCTACGAGCTCTCGATCATCCGCGTGACGGGCTTCGTGGACTACTTCCTCGTCGTCTGGGATTTTATCAACTGGGCAAAGTCGCACGACGTGCCGGTGGGCCCCGGCCGCGGCTCCGGCGCTGGCTGTCTGGTCGCGTACCTGATCGGCATCACCAACATCGACCCGATCCGCTTCGGCCTGCTCTTCGAGCGATTCCTCAACCCCGAGCGCGTCTCGCCGCCGGACTTCGACATCGACTTCTGCATGCGCCGCCGCGTCGAGGTGATCGACTACGTGCGCGAGAAATACGGTCGCGATTGCGTGGCCAACATCATCACGTACGGCACGTTTGGCGCCAAGATGGTCGTGCGCGACATCGCGCGCATCCACGACCTGCCGTTTGCCGAGGCCGACCGCATCGCGAAGATGATCCCCGACGAGCTCGACATCACGCTCTCCAAGGCCATCGAGAAATCCGCCGAGCTGCGCGCCGAGTGCGACCGTAATCCCATCGCCAAAAAAATCTTCGAGTGGGGCCGCATCATCGAGGGCCTCGTCCGCAGCACCGGCAAACACGCCGCCGGCATCATCATCACCGACCAGCCGCTCGACGACTTCGTGCCGCTGACCTCGCAGGAAGGCGACGTGACCGTGCAGTTCGACATGGGCTCGGTCGGCAAGCTCGGCCTGCTGAAGATGGACTTCCTCGGCCTGAAGACGCTCACCGTCATCGACGACGCCGTGAAAAACGTCCGCCGCACCGCGAAGCCCGATTTCGACATCGAGAAAATCTCCATCGAGGACCCAGCCACGTACAAGTTGCTCAACTCGGGCAAGACCGTCGCGGTGTTCCAGCTCGAATCCGAGGGCATGCAGAAGGCCTCGAAGCTCGTCGGCATCTCAAACATCGACGACATCAACGCCATCTCGGCGCTCTACCGGCCGGGCCCGATGCAGTTCATCCCCGACTATGCGCGCGGCAAAAAAGACCCGAGCTCGATCGTCTATCCGCACCCGCTGCTCGAGCCGGTGCTGAAGGAAACCTACGGCATCATCGTCTATCAGGAGCAGGTGATGGAGTGCACGCGCGTGATCGCCGGCTACACGCTCGGCGGCGCCGACATGCTCCGCCGCGCCATGGGCAAGAAGGACGTCGAGGGTATGGCCAAGGAGCGCGTGAAATTCGTCGCCGGCGCCAAACAGTACCACGACATCGACGAGAAGAAGGCCAACGAGATCTTCGACCTGTTAAACAAGTTCGCGCAGTACGGCTTCAACAAATCGCACTCGGCGGCGTACGCCATGGTCGCGTACCACACAGCCTACCTGAAGGCCAACTACCCGGTGCAGTTCATGGCCGCCGTGCTCAGCAGCGAAATCGGCAACGCCGAAAAGGTGGCGCACTTCATCGACGAGGCGCTGGCCATGGGCATCGAGGTGCTCGGCCCCGACGTCAACGAGAGCTTCGAGACCTTCGCTCCGGTCGGCGAGCGCATCCGCTTCGGCATGGCCGGCATCAAGGGCGTGGGTGAGGCCGCCTCGAAAAAGATCATCGAGGAGCGCGCGGCGCGCGGCCCGTACAAGGATTTCGCCGACTTCATGGTGCGCGTCGACCTGCGCTCGATCAACAAGCGCGTGCTGGAGTGCCTCGTGCTCACCGGCGCGTTCGACTTTGCCGGCGTGGCGCGCGAGGAGCTTTACGGCCAGATCGACGCCGCGCTCGCCGCGATGGGCGAACTCGTCCGCAAGTACCCCGCGCTGCGCCAGACCGAGGCGCCCGTGGCCGCCGAGGCCGCGCCTGCCGAGACGATGCTTTTCGACTTGGGCATGACGGCGCAGGAGCCGCCGCCGCGCGAGCAGCTCGCCGCCGAGTTTGCCCAGTTCATGCGTGTGAGCAGCACGCGCAAATCGCCCGTCGCCGAGCCGGCGGCGCCCGAGGCTCCGGCCGATCACGGCCTGCTTGATCTCGGCGGTTCGGCCGCCGCCACGGCCGTCAAAGCCAAGCCCGCCGCCACCTCGAAGGGCGATGCGCGCGTCGTCAGCGAGTCCAACCGCCTCCAGTACGAGAAGGAATTCCTGGGCTTCTACGTCTCCGGGCATCCGATGGACGCTTACGTGGGACTCGCGGAGGCGATCGATACCTACCTGCCGGAAGACCTGCTCAAGCAGGGCGACCGCGTGGAGTTTCGCCTCTGCGGCATCGCGAGCGGCATCCAGAAACGCTACGCGAAAAAGGACAACCGGCTCTGGTCGCCGTTCACGCTTTCGACGCGCCGCGCGGCGGTCGCGCTCAACATGTTTGCCGATGCCTACGAGAGCTACGGCAAGCACCTCGTGGAAAACGCGCCGGTGCTCGTGCAGGGCAACATCATCAACGGCAACGACGGCCCGCGCATCAACGTGAAGGAGTGCTACCCACTCGACGGCATGGTCGCCAGCCTCGTGAAGAAAGTCACCTGGCTGCTCCAGCCGGAGCACCCGCAGTTGACCGCGTGGCTGCACCAGTTGCGGCAGACACTCGACAAGGCGGTGGGCGACACGAAGGTCGAGCTCGCCTTCGTGCTCGACGGACGCGTGGCGCCGCTCGCCGAGGTCAGCGGCGCGCTCAACTGGAAGGTCTTTGGCAAGGCGTTTCAGGAGCTGCGCAAACACCCGGCCGTCTCGGGCGTGCTCGTCGAGACCCGCCGCCTTGAGCTGAAGGAAACCCGCAAGTGGGGCAAACGCAGCTGAGGCGCGCGGCTCCGATCATTTTTCATGTCACCACAAACCACCCTCAATCGTGCGGCAGCGGTCCTGCGGCGCGTCACGCCCAGTCTGCCGGCGGATGCCGCCCTGCGGACCGAGCTGGCGGCGCATCGCCAATACTCGCCTGCCGAGCGCCGGGCGGTCGTCCGCGCGGTATTCTCATTTTACCGCTGGAATATGTGGCTGGATGAACGCGCCTCGTTGCAGTCGCAACTGGAGGCGGCGCTGACGTTGCAGGCGCGCTTCGACAAATCGCCGTCGAACATCAAGGCCGAGGCGCTCGCCGCCCGCGCCGTACCCGCGTGGTTGAAGGACGAGCTGGCGCTCACGCCCGACTACCTGCGCCAGTTGCAGCGCGATCCGGCGCTCTGGCTTCGCACCCGGCTCGGCCGCACGGCTGGCGTGGCAAAGGAGCTGCGCGACTGCGTGCCGGCGGGCGAGGTGTTGGGGCAGTCGTTGCCCGAGGCGCTGCGCTACACGGGGCCGCGCGACTTGTTTCTCACGGAGCCGTTTCAAAAAGGTCTTTTCGAGATTCAGGATCTGGCGTCGCAGCTCATCGGTCGCGTCTGTGCGCCGGAGCCGGGGCAGACCTGGTGGGATGCGTGCGCGGGGGAGGGCGGCAAATCGCTGCACCTCGCCGATCTCATGCAGGGGCGCGGGCTGCTGTGGGCGAGCGACCGCTCCGAGCGCCGCCTGGCCGTGTTGCAAAAACGCGCCGCGCGCGCCGAGGTGTTCAACTACCGCCACGCCCCGTGGGAGGGCTCGGCGCAGTTGCCGACCAAGACCAAGTTCGACGGCATCCTCCTCGATGCGCCGTGCAGCGGCGTGGGTACCTGGCAGCGCAACCCGCACGCGCGCTGGACCACGACGCCGGCCGATGTTGCCGAGCTCGCCGCCACGCAGGCTTCCCTGCTAGCCAATGTCGCGCCGGCGCTCAAGCCCGGCGGGCGCCTCGTGTACGCGGTCTGCACGCTCACGCGCAGCGAGACGACGGCCATCGCCGACGCGTTTACGGCGGCGCACTCGGAGTTCGAGCCGGTGCCGGTTTTTGCCAACCGCCCGGAGACGGCGCTGACCTTCTGGCCGCAGGAGCTCAACGCCAACGGAATGTTCGTCGCCACCTGGCGGCGGAAGTCCTGAGCCGGTCTGCCGTCGCCGCCGTGGCTGCAAAACGTCGAGACAGGGGTAGTGTAAGGGAGCGTCAGCAGGTTGTCGCCCCTGTCTCCATGCCTGAAAACAAAATCACCGCCGAGACGGTTCGGGCCGATTTCAACGAGATATCGGCCGTGATGCACTATGCGCGGGCGGCGCACTTTCTGGGGCTTTGGAAATCGGAGACGCTGCTGATCGAGCGCTATTTCCCCAAAATGGACGTGCCGTTGCTCGAGGCCGGTTGTGGGGCTGGGCGGGTGACGCTCGGACTGTGGACGATGGGCTACCGGGAGATCGTGGCCTTCGATTTTGCCGAGGAGCTGGTCGATCAGGCGCGCAGTCTGGCCGAGGAGCGCACGGCGGAGCCCATCGCGTTTTTCCATGCTGATGCCACGAAACTGACGGAGCACGCCGAGATCGCGGCTTATGCGAAGCGCCACGGCGGTTTCCATGGCGCGCTCTTCATGTTCAACGGCCTCATGCAAATCCCGGGCCGGGAAAACCGACGCGCGGCGATGCGGGCGATGCACGCGTTGTGCGCCGAGGGGGCGCCCTTTCTTTTCACCACGCACGACCGTGATTCGTCGCCGATGGAGCGCGCGTTGTGGCGGCTCGAAAAGGCGCGTTGGGAACGTGGCGAGCAGGACAAACGCCTGGTCGATTTCGGCGACCGCTATTTCGAGGACGAGACCGGGCGGACCTTCATGCACCTGCCCGACCGGGACGAGATCCTGGAGGACCTCGCTGCGACCGGGTGGACGCATGAGTTCGACGCGATGCGGCGGCAGCTGGCCACGGAGTCGCGAGCCGTTCTGGATTTCTCGGACGAGTGCCGTTTCTGGGTCGCCCGGAGGTGAACCGCAGGCTTCAGGCCGCGCGGCTGTACACCCAGAAGCGAGCGAGCGTGCGGTAGTCCCGTTTCACATCGTAGCCCCATTCGGAGGGGACGATGCGCACGGAGTTTTCCGCCGCGCCGTCCTTCGCGCCTGAGACAACCGCGCTGGTGTGCGTGGCGGCCAGGGCGACGGCGTGATCGCGCGCCAGATCGAGTGCAGCCTCGGCCGAGTTGAACTCGCCCACCTTCGCGATCTTTTGCGTCGCGGGCTCCGATTCAGTGGCGACCAGTGCGAACCGGTACACCAGAAACGTCTCGTTCGGCAGAAGAGGTGACGGTGTGGAGGAGTCCATGGGATGAGCGATTACGAGGATGGTACATGCACAAAGCATGCCGGGTTTCGCCTAGGCGTAGTTTCCCGCTAATTTGCTCCCGTCCCCTGCAAGACGATGTTTTGACAAGGCCCGGGCAACGGCGCCTCCTTGATGGCTCCAACCCACTACACCATGTCCTGGTCTCGTTTTAAACAGAACTACTTCACCAATGCCGCGCTCGGCCTGTCGCTCGACATCAGCCGCATGCCGTTTCCCGATGGTTACCTCGCCCAGATCGAGGTGCCGATGAAGAAAGCCTTTGCCGACATGGCCGCCCTCGAAAAGGGCGCCATCGCCAATCCCGACGAGAACCGCATGGTCGGCCACTACTGGCTGCGCGCCCCGCACCTCGCTCCGACGAAAGAGCTGACGCAGGAGATCACCGGCACGCTCGCCGCCATCAAGGATTTCACGGCCAAGATCCACTCCGGCGCCATCGCCGGCCCGCGCGGCAAATTCAAGAACCTGCTCGTGATCGGCATCGGTGGCTCCGCCCTCGGCCCGCAGCTCGTCACCCACGCGCTCGGCCAGCCCGGCAAAGATCGCATGGCGGTCTATTTCTTCGATAACACCGACCCGGACGGCATCGACTACGCGCTCGCCTCGCTCGCCGGCCAGTTGCCCGACACGCTCGCCGTCGTCATCTCCAAGTCCGGTGGCACCGTCGAGACGCGCAACGGCATGCTCGAAGCCGCCGCCGCCTTCAAGGCCGCCGGCCTCAACTACGCCAAACACTTTGTCGCCGTGACCGGCGTGGGCTCCAAGCTCGACCAGATCGCGACCAAGGAAGGCTGGATCGCCCGCTTCCCGATGTGGGATTGGGTGGGAGGCCGCACCTCCGAACTCTGCGCCGTGGGCCTGCTCCCGGCCGCGCTCCAGGGCCTCGACATCGACGCGATGCTCGCCGGCGCCGCTGCGATGGACGAAGTCACCCGCGTGCCGTCCCTCAAGGACAACCCCGCCGCCATCCTCACCGCCATGTGGTACTGGGCGACCGACGGCCGCGGCACCAAGGACATGGTGGTGCTTCCCTACAAGGACCGCCTGCTCCTCTTCTCGCGCTACCTCCAGCAGCTCATCATGGAGTCGCTCGGCAAGGAGCTCGATCTCCAGGGCCGCGCCGTCAACCAGGGCATTTCCGTTTACGGCAACAAGGGCTCGACCGACCAGCACGCCTACGTGCAGCAGCTCCGCGAGGGCGTGAACAACTTCTTCGTCACCTTCATCGAAGTGCTCCGCGACCGCGAAGGCGCGAGCATGGAGGTCGAGGCTGGCGGCATCACCACCGGCGACTATCTCCAGGGCTTCTTCCTCGGCACGCGTGACGCGCTCTCCGAGAAGAACCGCCACTCGCTCACGATCACGGTCAACGACATCTCGCCGCGCACGCTGGGCATGCTGATCGCCCTCTACGAGCGCGCCGTGGGTCTGTATGCCGCGCTCGTCGGCATCAACGCCTACCACCAGCCCGGCGTCGAAGCCGGCAAGAAGGCCGCGGGCGGCGTGATCGCGCTGCGCCTCAAGCTCGTCGAGACGCTCAAGGCCGCCGCGGGCCAGGCGTTCACCGCCGAGGCGCTCGCCGCCAAGGCCGGTTCGCCGGACAAGGCCGAGCTCGCCTTCAAGGTGCTCGAACATCTCGCGGCCAACGCCGGCACGGGCGTCGTCAAGACGGTCAAGACGCCGTGGTTTGAGTCCACCTACAGCTACCGCGCCTGATTTGCGGTGATTCGCTTTGCAGCCCGGCCGGAGTGATCCGTCCGGGCTTTTTTGTAACTGGGGCGCGGCTGCGGCGTCTTCTTCCCTGTTCATCCGCTTCCTTAAGCAGCCACGTTTATGTCGACCACCGCACCCGCAAAACCATCGTCTTCTCTCGTCCAGAAAATCGCTACGCCGCTGACAATCGTCACGTTTGCGATCTCCGGGATCACCGGGCTGGCCCTTTTCTTCGAGTTCCGCTCACGCTCGATTACCGTGATCCACGAGTGGCTGAGCGTGCTCTTCGTGGTCGCCTCAGCGCTCCACTGTGTGCGCAACTGGCGCCCGCTTTTGCACCAGATGAAACGCGCCGTCGTCTGGGGACCGGTACTCGCGGTCACGGTGTTCCTGCTCCTGTTGGTGTGGATGGGTCCGCCGCGCTCGGAGCATGTCCGGCACGGGCATGGCCCGATGCCGGTGGAGTCGGGTCCCGCGCCCGCCGGCCAGGCAAAATGAAAAAAGGGCGCCGTTTCGGGCGCCCTTTTTGTCGTCGGGAAAACGATGCTCAGGCGTCGCGCGAGAGCTCTTCGGAGCGCGCGGTGGCGGCGAGCACGGTGTCGCGAATCATGGCGCGGAATTGGTGCGCCTCCATGCGCTTGAGACCGGCGTAGGTCGTGCCGTTGGGCGAGGTGACCTGGTTGCGCAGTTCCTCGGGCTCGACGTTGGCCTGCTGCACCATGAGTTTGGCGGAGCCGAGGATCGTCTCGACGGCGAGGCGGTAGGCGTCGGCGCGGGGCAATCCGGCGGCTTCGCCGGCATCGCGCAGGGCGGCGGCAAATTCAAACACGTAGGCCGGGCCGCTGCCGCTCAGGCCGGTGACGGCGTCGAGCAGGTTTTCGGAGGTCGGGACGAGTTTGCCGAGGGAGCCGAGGATCGACTCGACGATCTTGCGGTCGTCGGCTGCGAGATCGTTCCGGGGGCTCCATGCGGTGATGCCGGCGCCGATCTGGCCCGGAGTGTTGGGCATGGCGCGGACGAGATTGCGGGCGCGCGGGAAGGTCTGCGCGAGGCGCGCGAGGCGTTTGCCGGCGAGGATGGAGAGCACGAGTTTGCCGGCGGTCAGCTCGGCGAGGCGGGCGTCGAGCCCGGCCAGTTGCTGGGGCTTGCAGGCCAGCACGACGGCGTCGGCGCCGGAGAGCAGCGCTTCGAGGCTGGTGGCGGCGGTGACGCCGGTGGCGGCGGCGAGTTTGGCGGCGGTATCGTCGTCGCCGCCGATGCAGGCGATGTCGGCGGGGCGGGCGTTGCCCGAATTAATGAGGCCGCCGACAATGGCGGAGGCCATGCGTCCGGCACCGATGAAAGCGATTTTCTTCATACAGGGTGAAATGAGAGGCTGTGGGGCGGCGGACGGAAGCTTAAATCATGTCCTCCGTGCTGGCGGTCGGCGCGGGATCGGCGGGCCGGTTTTTGATGGCGGCGAATTTCCGCAGGTATTTTAGGGCGATTTCCAGCTCGTGGGGCAGGGGCGATTCGATCGTGAACGGCTCGCGCGTGTCCGGGTGTTTGAGGGTAAACGCACTGGCGTGCAGCGCGAGGCGGGCGATGAGCGGCTTCTCGTCGCCCTGGCCTTTGTAGCCGCGCTTCAGTTGCGAGAGGCGCAGCTCGATGCGCGGGTCGCCGTAGAGCGGATCGTGGAGCACGGGGGCGCCGGCGGCGGCGAGGTGCAGCCGGATCTGGTGGGGCCGTGCGGTGAGCGGGCGGCACTCCACCCACGCGAACCCGCGGAAGCGCTCCAGCGTGCGAAACTCGGTGGCGCAGGCTTTGGCGGCGCGGTCGCGTTTGCTGCACACGCGCATGCATCCGGGGCGCTCGGCATCCTCGGCGAGCGGGTGGTCGACCAGGAAGGCGTCGGGCAACAGGCCGTCGTCGGCGCGGACGGTCGCCTTGGCCGTGAGCGTTTTATCGGGCGGGAGCAGGGCGACGAGCGCGTGGTACACGCAGACGGCGGTTTTCCCCTGAAACTGGCCGCTGAGGTAGTCGAGCGCGGGCTTGGTCTTGGCGCAGAGGAGCACGCCGCTCGCGTCGGTGTCGAGGCGGTGGACGTTGGCGATGCCGGCGCCGAGCTCGGCCTGCACGCGCGGCATGAGGGCGGCGGCGCGGGAGGCGTTTCCACGCTCGGGCGAGACGGGCACGCCGTGGGGCTTGTCGAATGCGAGCATCGTGTCGTCTTGAAACAGAATCTGCGGGAGCGCCATGTGTCCGACACTGAACGCCGGGCGGAGGCGTCTTTCGAGAGCGTTTTTCAAAACGATGTCTGTTTCCCTCCGTGGGGAAAATAACCTTGGCCTGTGGGGCGGCTGCGGTCTCTTTTCCGGGTATGAAGATCACCGGACTTGCTGTGGTGCCCCCGCCGACCGCTGCCGACCTGCCGAAGGTCACTCCCGAGCTGCTCGCCTCCGTGCTCGCCCGCTACTCGCGCAGCAACGACGGACTCGATTTCCTGCTGTCCAAGGTCGATCTCGCGCACCCCGACGAATCGATCGACCGCATCCTCAAGTTCGTCGATTACGGGCATGCCTCCATCGGTGGTCTCACCGGCGGACTGGCCATCGCGCTCGATGGCGTCTCGATGTGGCTCGCGTACAAACTTTTTGACATCTCGCAGATGGCCGACGGCCAGGAGTCGAGCACGCGGTACATCGGGATGGATGTGGCCAACCTGTCCACGCCGGCGGAGCTCGGCATCCCCGAGGAGTTGGCGCCGCAGTGGATCGACGTGATGGCGCGCGCGTTTGCCGCCTACCATGCCGAGTACGCGCGGCTCGATGCGCTCGCGCAGGCCGAGCCCGCCCGCGTGCGCGTGCCGGTTGACGCCAAGCCGGCGGTGGTCACGCGGCTGCGGAAAAACTACGCGCTGGATCGTGCGCGCTATTTCGTCCCGTTTGCCACGCGCACCAATGTCGCCCTCGTGCAGTCGGCCCGCATGTGGGCGCAGACGGTGAAACAACTCGACTCGCTTCCGCAGCACGAGGCGCGGGAGGCCGCGCGGCAGTTGCGCACGGAGCTCGCCAAGATGGCGCCGCGCCTGATGCGGCATAGCGTCGCGGAGCCGTCGTGCGAAGTGCAGGCGAAGCAGGAGCTCGCCACCAGCGTCCGGCTTGGGCTGGAGCGCCTTTCGATCAACGGCCTCGCCGACCAGGTGTGGGTCAAGGTGGACCGCGAGACGCCGCCGTGGCTGGCCGAGGAGCAGCCGGTGGCCGAGGCGCTGCGCCATCGCGCCAACCGCTATGGAATGTGTGGCACGGCAATCCGCCGCCAGCGCGTCACCTTCGCTTGGAATAATGTCTCGATCGCCGAGCTGCGCGATTTGAACCGCCACCGCACGGGCCATCGCTACACGCCGCTCATTCAGGCGGGCTTCTATCTGCCGCCGGAGATCGACCGCGCGGCGCATGCGCAGTTGCTCGCCGATCAGGCGGCGCTCACGCGCGAGCTGATGCGGCGCGAGTCGCCTGCCTATCTTTACACGCTGCTGCTGGGCTCGCAGACGCCCTTCGAGCACAGCACGCATGGCGACAAGTTCGTTTACGAAGCCGAGCTCCGCACCGGAATGGGCGCGCACTATCGCTACGCCGAGCACCTGAGCGCGGCGTTGCGCGAGTATTTCAAACAGGTCCCCGAGGCGAAGGCGTGGGTGGTCGAGGGCACAGCGGAGCCGGAGTGAGGTGCGGTCCGGTGCTGCTGCCATGTCCATGCCGCAAGCTCAGATGCGTTTCCTTTGCTTGACGTAATTGATTTGCTGTTTCCCCGGTGGGAGCTTTTTTGAGCGCCTCAGCCACCATGTCGTTACCCCGAACCCTCGCCGTTTTTTTCGGGTTGGCGTGTGCGCTCGCGGCCTCGCCGACGACGCCGCTCGATCCAGCTCGCCAAGCTCCGGCCCTGTCGCCGTCCGCGGCGACGGTGCAGCGCTGCGCGCCGAATCGAGCTTTGGGCTCGGCGGTGCGCTGGGGGCAGGGGGCATCGCGGCGCGCGACGAAATTTCAGGCGGCGCTTGGTGAAGCGCGCGCGGCGAGTGTTGAGCGCGCGCAGGCGTACCGACGTGCGGTGCGCATGGAGACGTGCAACCAGTTTGTGCCTGCGGCGACGCGTCCTTGCGGTACGGTTCGCGCCGGCAGCGGCGCCAAACGCTAAACCCTGCGACCATGACGAGTTTTCGCGTTTTGCAGTTCAACATGCAGTTCGGGCAGGGCTGGGACGAGGCCTCGCCGGATGCCGCGCCGATCGATCTCGACGGCACGATTGCGGAGATCCGGCGACATCGCGCGGATATCGTGTTGTTGCAGGAGGTGGAGCAGGCCCACCGGGACGGCAGCCAGCCGCCGCAACCGCCCAACTACAGCGCGTTGCGGCATGCGCTGACCGAGTTTCCCCACAGCCATTTTGCGCTCCCGCCGGCCGATCCGCGGGAACTGCCTTTTGGCATCGGGCTGGCGATTTTCTCGCGAACGCCACTGGGGCCCCTGGTGCGACGGGTGCTGCCTTCGCCGGCGATTTCGTTCGAGTTTGATGGCGAGAAGAAGACGCCGACGGATCGTTTGTTGATCGGCGCCGGTACGGAGATCGGTGGGCGCCGGTTGCAGGTGTTTAACACGCATCTGCTCGCGTTTTTCATGCTTAAGCACTCCAGCGAAGAGTACCACGGGCAGCGTGCCATGGTGCTGGAGACGATGCGCGGGCTCGAATGGGCGGCGTTGATCGGCGGCGATTTCAACGTGAGCCGGCATGCGTCGCTGGTCGCGGAAATGGCGTCGGCCGGGTATGCCACGGCGCAGGAGCACGAGGTCACCTGGCGTCGGCGTCCGTATGTGCTCGACCACCTGTTTTACCGGAGTGCGGCGTTGCGCTGCGTGGGGTATCAGGTGTGCCCGACGTCGGCGTCGGACCACTGTGCGCTCGTGGGGGATTTTGAGTTCTTGTAAACGCGTCGCCGGCTGCACGCCGGGCGGCGGGCTTCAGCGATAGCCGAACCAGTAAATGGCAAAAAGGACGAGCGCGATGGCGGCGGATGCGGCGACACAAAAGACGAGGCATCCCGTGCGCGCCGCGGCCGGGCTCGATGCGGCTTCCTCGTGGTACTGATGCAGAATCTCCTCGCTGGCAGTGTCGGCGGGGACAGGTGCGGCGGATGGGGACGGGGCCGAGTCACTCCGTGGCGTTGCGACGGGTGGCAGCGCGGCGCCGGCGCAGGCTGCGATCTCGCGGTCCAGCCAGGCCAGATGGTCGGCGACTTGGGCTCGCTGGCGGCGGAGTTCGGAAAGTCGGTCGGAGGACATGCGGGGAATGGCAGGCTGGGGGGCGGAGGGGGCGAGGGCAACGCTCGGGATTCAGGCACAAAAAAGCGCCGGACGGAAAGTCCGGCGCGAAATTAACAGAGGGGATTAGGCCTCGACGACTGCGACCGAGCGGTGCGCTTTGTCGAACTGCACGGTGCCGTCCTTGAGGGCGAACAGCGTCCAGTCACGGCCGATGCCAACATTCTTGCCCGCGTGGAACTTGGAGCCGCACTGACGGACGATGATGTTGCCAGTGATGACCTGCTCACCACCAAAGATTTTCACACCGCGACGCTTCGAGTGGCTCTCGCGTCCGTTGGAGGATGTTCCCTGACCTTTTTTGTGCGCCATGGCTTATGGTTTCCTTAAAAGATTAGACGTTGATGGCTTCGATCTTGATGACGGAGAGCTCTTGGCGATGGCCCTGCTTCCACTCGTAGCCCTTGCGCTTGCGCTTCTTGAAAACGACGACCTTTTCGCCGCGTTTGTTCTCGAGGACGGTGGCCTTTACGGAAGCGCCAGAAAGGGTGGGCTTGCCAACCCGGAAATCGGCGCCCTCGCCGGCAGCGAGGACCTCATTGATTTCCACAGTCGAACCCTTCTCGGTGCCGGGAAAACGGTTGACGATCAAAACGTCGCCCTCGGAAACAGTGAACTGTCGGCCTTGGGTTTGAATGGTGGCTTTCATAAATAAAAGCGCGGATGAAGCGCCTTGGGTTTCTGGATGGCAAGAATGAATTTCCGGAAAAATTCGGGCGTGAAAGTCACGGACGAAAGTTTCTCTTTGATAGAGATTAAAAAACGAAAGGGGCCGCCCCCGTGGAGGACGGCAGGCGGCCCCGAAAAGCGGGCAGTTACTTCAAAGGCGAGGGCTTGGCCTTTTCTTCAGGCGGGCGCTGGCTCTCGGCGTTGATGGTAAAGATCTGCTGGTAGTAGTGTTGGCGCCGTTTGTAGTCCATCGGGTAGATGGCGCGGCCGAGGAGCGGGCCGGGTTTCCACTGGGATTCGGCGGCCTGCTGGCGTTCGAGGGCGGCGCGCAGGGCGGCCTCGCGGTCGGCGGCTTCCTTACGCTGGCGTTCGAGCTCAACGAGTTCCTTTTGGGCGGCGAGGCGGGCGGCTTCGGCCTCGGCGGCTTCCTGAGCGCGGAGTGCGGCGAGGCGGGCGGCCTCGGCTGCGGCGGCTTCCTTTTCCTTGCGGAGCCGGTCGGCTTCCAGCGCGGCGAGGCGGGCCTTTTCCTCGGCTTCAAGGCGGGCTTTTTCGGCTGCGGCGGCCTGGGCTTTTTCGGCGGCGAGGCGGGCCTCGGCCTCCTGCTGGGCTTTCAGCTCAGCGAGGCGACGGGCTTCGGCTTCGGCGGCGGCACGCTGCGCGGCCTCGGCTTTGATGCGTTCGGTTTCGGCGCGGGCGCTAGCCTCGCGCTGGGCGGCGAGCTCTCGCTCCGCATTGGCGCGGTAGGCCTTATAGCCGAAGTAACCTCCGAGGAGGACGAGGAGGGCGATGACGATGATGGCGATGCGTTTCATGGTTGGGTGTATCAGTTGCGGCTAGAGCGCAGGAAGTGTTTCAAGACCATGGCATCAGTGCAAGGTTCAGCCCCGGGAAAAATTCCCCGCAGTTTTTCGTCAAGAAAGTGTAAGGTCTGGAAACTCCGCGATGCCGGGGTGGGCGGCATTGGCCGACGCGTAGGGCAGCGCAAACGCCAGCGACTCGCGCCAACTCATGCTCCGGACGAGCCGCGCGTGCAATAGGCTGGCGAGAAGCACGTCGCCCGAACCGGTCGCCGATACTTCCAATACCGGTGGCGGAGTCAGGCGGACCAGCGGCTGGCCCGGTTCGGCGAGCCACACAGGGCCGGGCCCGTCGGAGATCGCCCAGACCGGGTGCGGCCAGCGCGACTGCGCGAGTGCGAGATTGGCGGCGGTATCGGCGGTGGCGTCGGCACCGAGGAGCACGCGCAGCTCGTCGGCGTTGATTTTGATCAACGTGATCGCACGGGCCACGAGATCGGCCAGCGGCGGGCCGTAGGAATCGACGACGAGCAGGTGTCCGCGTTGCAACCAGCGTCCGATGGCGTCGCGCCACGGCGCGGCGTCGGCGCTGGCCCAGCCGGGCGAGCTCCCGCAGATGGCGAGTGCGCTGCCGGGGCGCGTCGGCTGGACGTCGAGATACTGCGCGGCGGCCTGCCAGGCGGCGGCATCCGGCGCGGCATCGGGGCCGAGAAACGTGGTCTCCGGCTGCCCGTCGGTGCGCACGACGAGCCCGCTGCGCGTCGCGGCGACGGTGGGGAACAGCTCGCTGGAGAAACGCTGGCGGGTCAGCCACGCGCGGCAATCTTCGCCGGTCGAGCCTCCGGCGAAGGCCAGCGCGGTGACCGGCGTGCCGAAGCGTGCCAGCATTTTGGCGACGTTGATGCCCTTGCCGCCGACTTGGAACGACTCGCCGGTGGCGCGCTGCGTGCGGCCGGGCGCCCAGGTGGCGAAATGCTGGGTGCGCTCAGCGAGGAGATTTCCGGTGAAGGTGAAAATGGCGGGTGACATCGTGACGGGTTGGTCGGCGACACTGGCCGCCCGGCCGCTTGGGGTCAGGCCCGAAGTTGACCGCGCCTGAAGTCTTGCGGCGGCCCCGGCGTTGCTCAGAAACGACACGCCATGCCCGAGCCGCTCGCCCCAGAACTCTTTCGCTCGCGCAGCACGCCCGCTCTGGCGCGCGCGCTGCTCGGCAAGTGGCTCGTTCGAGTGAGCCCGGATGGCGTCGTGCACCGGCATCGGATCGTGGAGGTGGAGGCGTACCACGGCGGCGCCGACCGCGCGTGCCATGCGAACCGCGGCAAGACGGCGCGCACCTCGGTGATGTTCGAGCCGGGCGGCGTCTGGTACGTTTATCTATGCTACGGGATGCACGAGATGCTCAACCTCGTGACGGGCCCGGCGGAGTTTCCCGCGGCGGTGCTGATCCGCGGCGTCGAGGGCATCTCCGGGCCGGGGCGCGTGACGAAGGCCCTCGCGGTGGGCCGCGCGCTCAACGGCGCCGCCGCCGCGCCTGCGAGCGGGCTCTACCTGGCGGACGACGGGCTGCGCGTGCCGCGTGCCCTGATACGAGCGACCCCGCGCATCGGTGTCGATTACGCGGGGCCGGTGTGGGCGGCGAAGCCGTGGCGGTTTTTCTACGATCCGTCGGAGCTGGTGGTCAGGCCGGGCCGTCGGCGGGCTCGGTCTGGTAACACTCCGGCGTGAAGCGCGGCGTGCAGATGGCGAGAAACACGAGGTCTTCGCCGCCGATTGCCGCGATGCGTTGCGGGGTGCCGGCGGGGATCACGACGACCTCGCCGGGGCCGACCTCGCGCGTGGTCGCGGCGACGATGGGCAAGGGCGTGCCGACGGCGCCCAGCTCCATGCGCCCGCGGCCGGAGAGGACGACGTAGCGCTCGGCGGTGGCGGCGAGCCAGTGCCAGCGGGTGAGGCCGCCGGCGGGTACGCGGGCACGGCAGATGGAGCAGGCCGGATCGTCGGGAGTGTTGGACCACTCGTCGATGAAGCAGCCTTCGGGAAACCAGTATTCGCCGCGCGGCATGGGGCTCAGAGTTTGGGTTTGGCGATCAAGGTCAGCGTCGCCGCGGCCAGGCCTTCGGACTCTGCGCGCAGCACGATCTGGCCGGAGTCGTCGGTGGTCTGGACGATGATCTGCGCGAGGCCGTTGAAGAGCTTGCGCTGCCAGGCGGGCGCCGGGCTGTCGATGCGCACGATCGCCAGTTTTTTCAGAGCGAGGGTTTCGTAGATGTCGGCCCTGGCGAAGGGCGTGGCGACGACGGCGAGTTGGTGCCGGCCGGGGGCGAGTTGCTCGGGCTTGAGCTCGACAAGCGTCAACGCGGCGGAGGTGCCTTCGGCCACGCGCTGGCCGTCGAGGTACACGGTCTGGGTTTCGCCGAAGGCGCCGAGCAGGAGCTTGAGCGTCGAGTCGACGGGCAGCGCGGGGACGTCGAGCGTGGCGCGGTAAACGAGCTTCGACTCGGGCGTGGTGCGGGCCTTGGTGTCGCGGGCAAACGCGGCGGGCCAGTCGTCGCAGGCGAGGCCGGGGGCGAGGAGCGCATCGAGGTCGGAGCCGGTGGAGAGTTTCTCGCGCCAGCCGGCGGCGTCGATGAGCGTGAGGCCGGGGAGGAACTGGTCGGGCTCGTGCGAGGATGGATCGCCGTTGCCCACGCCGAGGATGCGGCCGGGGCCGGAGAGCGTGAAGGTGACGGTGTGGCCGGCATCGGGCACGGCGCGGCCCTGGGCGTCGGCGGCGCCGACGGCGATCACGGCGACGTCGGTGCCGTTGGCGGTGAGGGTGGTCTGGTGCGGGGCGAGCGTGAGTGCGGCGGGTGCGCCGGTGGTTTCACGCTTGGCCTCGCGGACGAGTTTGCCGGCCTTGTAGCTGCGGGCGAGCAGGGTGCCGGGCTTGTAGGCGACGGTCCACTCCAGGTGGTCGTTTTTCACGACGGCTTTTTTGCCGAGGCTTTCGCCGTTGAGGAGGAGCTCAACCTCGTCGGCGTTGCTGTTGACGGCGACGGTGATCTCCTGGCCCTCGCGGCCGGGCCAGTTCCAGTGCGGGTAGAGGTGGAGCACGGGTTTGTCGGTCCACCACGATTGCAGGTAGTAGAAGCTGTCCTTGGGGAATCCGCAGGTATCGAGGATGCCGAACTGCGAGCTGACGGCGGGGAAGCCGAATGGGTTGGGCTCGCCGCGGTAGTCGAAGCCGGTCCAGTAGAAGAGGCCGGCGAGGTAGGGCCGCTCGGCGTAGTATTTCCAGCCGCGCTCGGCGTTGCCGCCGGAGGTGCCGTTTTTCACGGCGGCGCTGTGGGCGCGCGCGAGGTCGTCGAAATAAACGCCGCGCGTGCCCTGCGTGGTCGTTTCCTCGGTGCCGACGCCGGGCTGGTGGGGAAACTTGGCGTGCTGCTCGTCGGTGTTGCCGTGGTCGATGTAGTTATAACCCATCACGTCGATCACGGTGGAGATGCCCTGGCCCCAGCCGCCGCTGACGGCGGCGGTGATGCGGCGCGTGGGATCGAGCTGGCGCGCGTGCGTCTGCATGGTGGCGGCGATGCGCGCGCCCTTTTCGTTGCCCTCGATGGCCCACTCTTCATTGCCGACGGACCAGAGGATGACGGACGGGTGGTTGCGGTCGCGGCGGATCATGCGCGAGAGCGCGTCGAGGTGCAGCGGGTTGGAGCCCATGAGGCGTGTCTCGTCGATGACGAGCATGCCGAGGCGGTCGCAGGCGTCGAGGAACTCGGGCGTGGGCGGATTGTGCGAGCAACGGTAGGCGTTGCTGCCCATGGCGAGGAGCTGGCGGACGCGGAAGTCTTGCAAGCCGTCGGGCAAGGCGACGCCGACGCCCGCGTGGTCCTGGTGGTTGTTGGTGCCCTTGAGGAGGACGTGCTTGTTGTTGAGAAAAAATCCGCGGTCGGGGTCGAAGCGCAGGGTGCGGATGCCGAAGCGCGTCTCGTGGCGGTCGACGACGGTCTGGCCGGTGCGCACGAGGGTGACGAGGGTGTGCAGGGCGGGGTCTTCGAGGGACCACAGGCGCGGGGTCTTCACGTCGAGGCGGGTGTCGATGTCGCAGGCGGTTTGCGGGGCGAGGGTGCGGGTGGCGCTGGTGGTGGTGGCGAGCACCTGGCCGTCGGGCGCGAGGATTTGCTGCTCGACGATGAAGGAGGCGGGCTCGCGCCCGGAATTTTCGATGGTGGCGGTGGCGGCGATCTCCGCGGAGGCATCGCGCACCTCGGTGCGCACGAAGGTGCCGTCGGGCGCCACGTGCACGGGCGAGGTTTTTTCGAGCCAGGTGTGGCGGTAGATGCCGGCGCCCTCGTAGAACCAGCCTTCCTCCATGGAGACGTCCACGCGCACGGCGACGACGTTTTCGCCGCCGAAGTTGGCATAGTCGGTGATGTCGTAGCCGAAGCCGAGGTAGCCGCTCGGCTCCTCACCAAGGTAGAATCCGTTTACCCACACACGGGAGGCGCGGAAGACGCCGTCAAAGACCAGGCGCAGGCGGCGGCCCTGATCGGCTGCGGGCAGCGTAAAGGTTTTCCGATACCAGCCAACGCTCGTCTCGGGGAAACGCGGCCCGAAGGCCTTGTAGCCGTGGCTGTGCCCGGCCTGCCCGGAGAACGGCATCTCCACGCCCCAGTCGTGCGGGAGGTTGAGCTGGCGCCAGCCGCGGTCGTCGAAGTTCGCGGCCGCGGCGCCGTCGCCAAAGCCGGTTTTTGTGAGATAAGAGAAGTAGCCGGTGGCGTGGTTGAAATCTTTTGCGGGGTCGCTCGGGTGGCCAAAGGCGAAGCGCCAGTCGGTGTCGAATGGCAGGCGTTCGCGGACGGTGGTGGCGGGTTGGGCGGAGAGCGGCAGCAGGCACAGGAGCCAGCCGAGTAGTAGGGTGATTCGGCGAGGTAGGGTCATCCCCGCGAGCGTTGAAAAACGAGGAGCCAAGGCGAACTTCAAAAACGCTCCGGCGAAATTTCGGCTTCGCGCATCGCATGCCGGTCGGTTACGGCTAGGTTCATCCCCATGATTGAGACGACACTCAACCCGACCGTTCCCGCCCTCATCTTCCCGGCGATCTCCCTGCTGTTTCTGGCCTACACCAACCGCTTTCTCGGCCTCACGGCGGTCGCGCGCTCCATCCTGCGCGAGCACCTTTCGGCTCCGCAGCCGCACTGGGAGGTGCAGCTCATCAACATCCGCCGCCGCCTGCATCTGATCCGCCAGATGCAGATGTTTGGCCTCGTTTCGATTATCCTCGCGGCGATGTCGATGGGGGCGATCGTGCACAACTATCCGAAGTGGGGGCAGGCGATCTTCGTGTGCTCGCTGGCATGCTTCATCGGCTCGCTGGCGATGTGCGTGCACGAGATCAAGCTCTCGATCGCGGCGATCGAGGTGGAGTTTAAGCGCGCCAAGGTCCCCGGCGTCTGAGCCGCCCGTTGGCGCGCCGCTCCCCTCCCGGGCCATCCACGAATCTGCACGAATGGCCACGAATCGGAGGGATCCGTCGTCGGGCGTTTTTTTGGACTGTGACCACCTCATCGAGCAGTGGGTTTGGGGCTACAGAGCTGCAGGGGAATGATTCTCAGTAGATTGTGCTAAAATCCTGAAGGTGGCCGCCGATGTAGACGAAGCCTGCCGTATGATGATGTGCACCACGCAATACCCCGAAACGAGTCCGGCTTGGCAGGTTGTGGTTCATCGGGGAGGCCGGCAGATTGGGGGGACTTGCATTGAGGTTTCGTCAGGGACCGCGCGGATCATGCTCGATGCCGGACTGCCGTTGGATGCGCTCAAGGAGTCCGCTTCGCCCGCTCCGGATGTCCCCGGTTTGTTTGGACCGGGGCGCCCCGTGGATGGATTGTTCTTAAGCCATGCCCACGCCGATCACTCCGGACTGATCGCGGCCACTCGAGCCGAGGTGCCGGTGTGGATGAGCGAGGGGACCAGCAAAATGCTGCTCGCCGGAAGCCTGTTTGCCCGGCAGCCGGAGGTGCCACGCAACCGTTGCAACATCCTTGTTTCGGGTCGACCTGTGGAGGTCGGGCCGTTTCGTGTGACGGCGATTCCGGTGGATCATTCGGTGTACGATGCGATGGCGTTTCTGGTCGAGGCCGAGGGAAAGCGGTTGCTATACACCGGCGATCTTCGCTTTCACGGGCGCAAGCCTGGCATGGGACGGCAGCTGCTCGACGTCTCCAAGTCGGCTTCGCTCGACGTGCTTGTGATCGAAGGGACCCGGCTCGGCGGGCGTGAAAACGAGCCCTATCTGAGCGAGCAGGAGCTGGAGGCCCGGATCACCGCCGATCTGCGGACGTCCGAGGGACCGGCGCTGGCGATGTACTCGCCGCTCAACGTGGATCGCTTCGTGACGTTTCTGAAGGCCGCACGGGCGGCGGGGCGCACCTTCGTCGTCGATCCCTACCAGGATTTCGTCCTGCACCTCATCCGCCGGCAGACGCGCCTGCCGCGTCCAGAGGCCCGCACCGGGCTGCGCCTTATGGTGCCAGCGCGTTTCGCGGCCAGTAGGGCCGGCAAACGGCTTGGTCATACAGACTGGGCACGGAAGCTCGGCGATGGCGCCATCGAAGCCGAGGAGATCCGGCAGGCGCCGGAGAAGTACCTCGTTCTCTACCGGCAATCGATGCAGCCGTGGTTGTTCCCCGATGGGCTGCCGAAACACGCGACCTGCTTCTTCTCCTATTGGCCGGGGTATCTGGAGGAAGAACGGCTCCGGACCTTCGTAACGCAGCTCGATGCGGCTGGCGGCCAACTGCTCCGGCGCCACGCCAGCGGCCATGCGCATCCGGACGATCTGCGTCGCTTCGTCGAAGAGACCCAACCCCGGTCGCTCATCCCTGTGCACACGACGAGCCC